>Ga0172380_10001242_pt1 | contig 44560 bp, 36 predicted proteins | sample Leawe162metaG_FD_119747 | JGI IMG/M metagenome (GOLD analysis project Ga0172380, IMG submission 119747) | Leachate microbial communities from a municipal landfill in Southern Ontario, Canada - Leachate well 162 metaG | ecosystem: Engineered > Solid waste > Landfill > Unclassified | place...
ATCATGATGTTCAGCTAGAATTGCTAACATGTTGGCCCAAACTCGCACGCAAACTGTACATTGACGATAACACACATATCGACATTTGTCGATTGTTGGTCAGTGCCTATCCGATGTGTATAGGCCTTATTATGGAACTCAAACGAAAAGTTCTGTCGGGAGATCAAAAACTAGAACTATTGCAAAATGCGGTGCAACAAAATGGAATGACTATTGAAACAGTGTTGCGAACCATCTGGCGCCAACGCCAACCTGTTATTTGGTGGGACATGCAATCCAAACTCGACAACCTATGGTCATTAGCGATAAAATCGAGACCACTGTGTCTAAAAATGCGTTCGCGGCTACCATACGAATGGCAAACATTAAAATTAGACTTGTACAGACTTGCAGTCTCTGTAGATGGGCAATCACTAAAATACGTACCAGAACACTTTCGATTCCATCTACATTCGATAGCAGTTGCACAATCGGCACGGGCCATGGCTTATGTCAGAAACCAGTCATTTGATTTCTACATTAACGCATATCGCAACAATCCATATGTTTATTCGTTCGTTGTCAATCCGATTGTTCGCAGAGCCATCGCACAAGACACGATCATGCGGGCCTTTGTCGCCCTGCGCGGTGTCAATCTCAGCGCGTTGATGTTGACAGCGATTGGCCTGCGCCTGCAATCAGCATGTCAGTTCGGTAATCGTGTGTCGTTTCGCAACATGTGGCAGCTCGCGAAGCTGGTCAAGCACTGGACGTGACCGTATTGGGCGTGACCACACTGGGCGAGTGTTTTTGCCAGGGCGTTTTTGCCAAAGCGGAAAACGAGGGTCTCCGCTCCTCGCGCCTCTTGTCCACGGCGGCATGCGAATGCGGGAGACATCATTGTGCCCGACGGGGCCTGGTCGCTGCGAGGCCCGGAAACACCCCCCAGCGAGACGTCGGGTCTCAATGTCTTTTGGCGCGTGGCGCCCCGTACAACTCCCGGTGTTGCGGCTATACCGGGGACGGCACAACAGTGTCGCGATCGACCATGCCCGGCGTCCCCGATCACGGTGGCCCCTAATCTGCTCCGTGAACCGCGGCTGCGGCCCAGCGCACAACATACGCTGCTGCGTTCTGGCTCCAATATGGACGCGGGCGCAAAATGGTGGCATCGTGGGATGCAATGGCGCCGGCTGCGCGTCTCAGTCCGACTCGTCGTCCGCCGCCGTGCTGGCCTCATGGTCCTTCTGCAGGAACGCCCAGACCTTGCCGTCGCCGTACAACGTGAGGGTTCCGTCGAGGGTCGACAGCGACAGGTTCATCGTCGTCGGGAGCGGCGGCGACTCGCCAGCGCCCTCGCCGTAGTCGACATCGAGCCGCGCGCGGTAGCCATCGTGTCTGGTGCGGAACAGGTTGCGCAGCGCGGAGAATGGCCGCATGGCCCCCCGTACGGTGAGTTCGACGGCCTGGTTCGCGAGGAACTCGCCGCCGAGGTCGGTCATGATGAGGTATCCCTCGCGAGTCCCGCCGCGGCCGGGGGGTTCGATGTAGAGATGCAGCTCGCTCAGCTCGGACCTCTCGAGGAAGCCCGCGTCAGCGACCCAGTACCCGGTCAGGAAGGTGTCGTACCGCGCCCGCGCGACCGAGGCGCCAACGACGATCAAAATGATCACTAGCAGCACCAGTAATGCCGGCACGATTCCGAATCGCATAATGGGGCCCGCTCCGATCGCTCTATATGTGGTCGCGCGGCTTCTGGTGATGAAAGATTGCCAGACACGCCGCAAACATCCGTGACCACAGCCCGCACGGCAACCACTGCAACCCGTCTCAATAGCTGCAACCGAACAGGTTTTACAAACACATGTGTTGCAACGGGTTGCGAAAAAAGCCACATCACTGATAGATAGTCAGGACCGATTTCACATCAGCGCGACAAATCGGGCACAATTGTTGCTGCGACAGAGTGGCGCACCCAGCACACCAACAAAGATGGCCGCAGGGAACACAGGCTATATTTTTCTTGGCCACCAGACACGACACACACTCATTTTCACGGGGTGCAATTTCCGTTTCTTTCTTCAACTTCGCCACAATATATTCCACGAAGTCCCACGCGATGTCCCACGAAATATACATAACTGCGTCAATGTTCTGATTCACTGCGGTCTCACAGATAGCCGTGGTTTGATTACGAACATATTGTAGTGCTAAACCGTCCTTTCTGACAGCCATGAGGCACAATTCATCAGTCTGATCAACAATATATCGCAAATTTAATCCGTTTTGTTGTACAAGCTCGCGATCTCGTTTTAAGGATTCCAGTTCGCGAAAGGGGCGATCAAGCAGGGTTTGTTTATATTCGCACATTCTGAAGTATATGGCAAGCATGTCTGTTCATTTTTGACAACGCCATGGTTCCTTCGTCAACAAAAAAAATTGTTGACGGACCACGTCATGGTCACTCGGTGGGAATGTCGTCATGTCCGTTCGCGAGGATGGCATCGATTTCGCTCTCATCGATAACGACAGCCGGAGCCGCCTTCGCTGCGGCGGCAGCCTTTGCGGCCGCGGCCTTCGCTACCGCCGCTGTCGTCGCAGCCTTTGCCGGAACAGTCTTCGCAGTGGTGGCCTTCGCAACAGGCTTCGTTACCGCAGCGGCCGCGGCCTTCGTAGCGGCGGCAACAGCAGCCTTCGTCGCGGCAGTCTTCTTCACGATCACCGACTTCTTTGAGGCAGCCTTCTCCTTCTCCACGTTGATCGCGAGCTTCCAGCCAAGGGTGTTCTCCTTGAGGAGGTCCAGCACATCGTGCAACGTGTCGACGTCCTCAGCGCCGACGATCAGCTCGAGCGACGCAACAAACCCGTACAGCTCGATCTCGTTGAGGGTCTCGTGCTCGTTTTCGTAGGCGCGCGTGCCGGCGAGCCAGCCGATCACTTTCAGGAAGTCGACGAACAGGTGGGCGATCTGATCCGACCCGGGGTCGATGTCGCCGGGCGACGACACGAGCGCCTTGAGCTTCGTCTGAAAGATGGTGACGAAGTCGAGGTCGCTGCTGAGCGGAGTCTGCTGCAGGATGTGCTGAGACTTGCCGACGACGGCGCGCATCAGCCGAATGATGTTGGACTCGCGCATGGGCGTGGACGCGAGAATGGTGCAAGCGTCGGCCGCCACGATTTTGCCCACGTAGTTGACGAGGTCGGCGATCGCAATGTAAATGGACGCAAAGCCCATTTTCACCTCCGTTGAAACGGTCACGGGCGCCTTGCGGTCTTTCTCCGGTTCGTCTGCAATAAAGTTCTCGTAAGTTTGCCATAGCTTGTCCCCGACGCGGGAGTCATTGTCGAGCCGCATGACCTGATTGACCGGGATCGTCTTCTCCTGGCGCATCGCGATCGTGGCGAGCATCGCCGTAACGCACGCGCGGCCGACCTGGTTCCCGATTGCCTCGCGAATGGAGATCGGAACGGTGGCCAGCGAGCGACTGCTCGGCACGAGCTTCCGGCCGAACACCGAGACGTCTTTCAATTCCGCCTCGGTGAGGATTTTCTTCTTTGGGGGGGCGGCACTCATGGATGCTGAAAGTTGGGCGGAGGTCGTCTAATCAAATTTGGCGAAGTCCGGTGCGGGCGGCGAGGGGTTTCTCGGCGGCGATGTCGGCGATTATACAGCCCCCTCTCGCTCTTCAATTTTGCCGCGGCCGACCTTCGTTATCTCCCGGCCAAAAAACGAAGGTTTCGGCGATGGTTGCCCTACTTTGAGTCGTTCACGTGGGGGAACTCGACCCCCCAGGCCTCGCCCGACCGCCTGTAGTGACGCAACATGATGTCGCAGTTGATGCACTTCTGCGCCGAACAACCGTGACATAAGGTGCCCGGCTTGGCGGGCCGGTGCTTTTCGCAGCCCATCCAGGTTGGCGGTACCGAGCCGTTGACGATATTGAAGGCCAACGCGTCAATTTCGGCGTCCCACGGCTGGAACACCGGCCGCAGCGGCAGTTCTTCGGTGGACGAGCGAAGGGGATGGGGGGTTCGATTGGCTTCTTTGTTCATGTTAAGGTAGAGAGATCTTGCTTCAATTTTAGGTCTTGAATTCCCAGCCGCCACGGTGAGCACAAAATAACACTTTTGGCAACCGGATGCACAGATGGCTCGTCTCAGACCTGTATGCGCACCAACTTTCGACCCATCTTGATCGCCTTGTTGATCGTGTCGTAGGTACCCCTGCTCTGCGGCGACACGAATGCGATGACGAGCGTGCTGTCCCGTACGATGAGAGTGTTGCGCGCTTTGAACTCGACCGCCGTCGGTTGGCGCGGGTTGTGCTCGACGAAGGGGATCTGACGCTCGAGCGCCCACTCGCGAGCCATCGTGTCCGCCCCGGGCGCACCACCGCTGACCACATGCGGGACCGCGGCAGCCCGTGTTCCGCCACCAGACGTTCGAGCTCACGATCGAACGCTTCCCGATCCGTGTAGTAGCGGTAGCCGACGATGCCCCACGAGGCGGCGCTATCCGCGGCGACCTCTTCTGCCATATACGGATACATATCCGTGATTCAATTTGCACGCCGGACCTCCCTTCGCAACGGAGACCACGCACATGTACGGTGTTTGACGAAAGTACCAATAGTTTGGTCTCACGACGATTGATTACGCAAAACTGAATAGATTATATAACAGTGATTCAGATGACCGATACGCTGGCGAATCTTTGCGACCGAATATGTGCGGGAAGACCCGTATCAATTTCTGAATTAATAAAAATTCCTAAAAGTGAGTGGACAATCGAAATAGCCACGAGATTGATTAATAAGGATAGCATCCTCATCAGTTTTGCACCTGAACATGCATTAACCATGTCAAATTGCACAATTGCCGTACATAATTTGTCCAAAATGTTGGAATATGTTCCAAATAAATTCAAAACTCGCGATATTTGCGCATATGCTATAAGACATTATACTGTATGCATACGATGGGCGCCACGTGCGTTAATGACAGAAGAATTCCTGCAAGACGTATTCGGTTCATTCAGAAGGCTAGACATTGCTGTAATAGTACCATATGTCCCTGAAAGTATATTTAATACCATGATACCATTCTTCGCGCAAAGATGTGATAATATTCTTCCACATTTGCGAATGCAGCCCAGGAACCTATGCCTGGAATATTATCAGATGTCACGGCCGCTATATCAAACAATACGAGCCGATGAGAATCGTCGTTTCGTCGTGCGAATGACCGTCTCGAATATTGTCGCGGCAATGCGGAATGTCGGCCTGTCGACAAACCTGCTGGTCGAAATCTTCGAGTCGATGGGGTCGGTGCTGTATCCCACGCTGAACGACAGCGACAGCCCGTTATCCCCGACGCAGCTTTGGTCGACTGTCGCAGCGGCAAATCACGCATGAATCACGCCCGTTTTTCGCCCGAGCACAAATCATTTGGTTAGGAAATCTGTAATGTGCGAAAATTGAATGAATAGATTATCAGTAACATCAGAGCTTTATTCAGATGACACTTTGGTTATCTCTTTACTGTGATCAGATTTGCAATAATGGCAATCAACAATCGGTCGAGTCCTTGAAGTATGCACCAATCAATAATTGGACACAAGAAATAGCCACACGATTGTTTAACAAACGAGCTGATTGTTTTCAATATATACCCGACCACTTAATAACTATGGAAATGTGTGTCAAAGTTGTTCACGCACGCCCTAGCATGTTAACAAAGATTCCAAACCGATTCAAAACACGTGACCTTTGTATGGATGTCATTCGCCGCGGCACAGGTAGTATTCAATGGGTGCCGTACGAAATGATAACTGCAGATTTCTGCCGTGATGTATTTAGTTCGTTCAGTTCGTTGGGTTTGGGATATCTGGCACGATACATTCCAGAAACGGTGTTGAATGAATTATTAGCATTCTTCATGCAAAGATGTGACGATGTTCTTCCGGCATTGCGCATACAACCCAAAGAAGTATGTCTGGAGTATTACCAGAGATCACGAACTACGTACTATCAGGATATTCGATCCGATGAAAATCGTCGTTTCGTTGTTCGTTTCGCCGTGTCAGACATTGTCGTTGCATTGCGGGCCGCGGGCTTGTCGACGAATCTGCTGGTCGAGATCTTCGAATCGATGGGACCAGCCCTGTATCCCACGTTGAACCGAAGCGGAAGTCCGTTGTCTCCGTTGCAGCTTTGGTCCACCGTCGCGGCGGCCAACCACGCATAAGAATCACTCGTTTTTTGCCAGGCGACACCGTATCGATTGTACAAAAATGAATAGAACTAAATGCACTTAACACATCGGCTATAATGTCAACCAGTTTGACAAACAATCTTTGCAAACAAATACTTTCTGGGCGGTACGTTACAGATGAACAACTATCGATCGCTCTTGATAGCGAATGGACGACAGAAATCGCAGCTTCACTTAGTTTCGGTCGAGAAGAATCCATAAAATACATGCCCGAACGAGTGTTAACTACGGAAATATGCAACCGGGTAATTACTAAGTGCCCTTTGTTGATACAACATATCCCTAACAAATTCAAAACACGCGAATTATGCACGGTTGCTATGAAACACAGTTATACCAACATTCAATGGGTGCCACCTGAACTATTAACCGTAGAATTCTTACTTGATGTGTTCAATTCATCCAGAATGATAATTATGTCATCCATAGTACCGCATATTCCTGAAGAAACATTGACAATCTTATTGCATTTCTTTATAAACAGATGTAGCAATATTCTTCCATCACTGAGAATTCAACCCAAGGAAGCATGTTTGATATATTACAGGCGTTCACGAACAATGTTCTATCAGGATATTCGATCCGATGAGAACCGCCGTTTCGTTGTGCGAATGGCAATATCGGATATTGTCGTCGCATTGCGAGCCTCTGGCTTGTCGACCCACTTGCTCGTCAACATGTTCGAAATGATGGGGCCGGTGCTGTATCCCACGCTGAACCTCAGTGGCAGCCCGCTGTCTCCGTTGCAGCTTTGGACCACCGTCGCGGCGGCAAATCACGCATAATTCACGCCCGTTTTTTGTCAAAGCAACTACGGAATTGAACATGGGGTAAAAGGCTCATATCTGGAATAGGCAACGATGGCAAGCGAAGTGAAGGCCATTACCGAGGAGGAACCCACGAAATCGCACGAGTCATCTCTGGCGATCGCCGGCCCGCAGGACCTGCAGCCGCGGCGCGTGTGGCCCCCCATCGCCTCGGTGAAGAACGGCGACCTGACGAAGCGACACATGCTGTCCTTCATCTCGGCGGCCGTTGCCCAAAACGGCCTGATGGGTCACAACATCGACGGCTTCAACGATCTCGTTGAGAACGGCATTGGCCGGATCATGACGGAGATGTTCAACACGTCGCGGCGCACGAAGTACGACCGCACGAACACGGAGTCCGACCGCAAGCGCAAAAGCCTCGAGATCGCGTTTCAGTTCCATGATGTGTCGGTGGGGCGCCCCTCGTACACGACGTACATCGCGGGCGAGACGGCCGACCTGATGCCGAACCTCGCGCGCCTGACCGGCCGTCCCTACAGCGGGGCCGTGACGCTGGGCGCGACGGCGACGGTGCGGGTGTTCAACGAGAACGGCACGTCGGAGGAGAAGACGGCGGAGATTCCGCCCTTCCAGATCGGCGCCTTCCCGATCATGGTGCGCAGCAACCGCTGCCACACGAACAACCTGACGCGCGAGGGCCTGAAAAGCATCGGCGAGGACCCCACCGACTTCGGCGGCTACTTCATCGCCAAGCGCGGCGAGTACGTCATCGACCTGCTCGAGAACATCCGCTACAACAGCGTGCACCTCCACCGCCAGATGCGCGACCAGGAGCTCGTGCGCGCGGAGTTCCTCTCACAGCCCGGTGGCGCGTTCGAAAACTCGTCCCAGTTCATTCTCCGCTACATGGCGAACGGCCAGATCACGATCGAGCTCAATTCGCCGAAGTTCAAGAAGGTGAAGCTGCCATTCTACGTCATTTATCGATTGTTCGGCATGACCGACGACCGTGCGATCACGTCGACCATCGTGTTCGACGCCGAGGACTCCAGTCCCAACACGGCGAAACAGCTCGAAATTCTCGAACGCGCGTTCCATCTCGCCGAGCCCCTGTTCCAGCCCCTGATTTCGGAGCTGAACCGGGAAAAGCTCGTGCACATGACGGCGGAACGCATGGCCAAATTTCTCACGAACCCGAACGCGTACGTGGACACCGATCACGCCATTCAGTTCCTGAACGAGGATCTGCTGGGCGGCTCCGGTCGCGCAGGTGGTCTCGACAAGGCGCTGCTCCCCCACATGGGCCAAACATCGGAGTCGCGCATACGAAAGGTGCGTTTCATCGGCCTGTTGATCCACAAAATGCTGCTGGTACACCTCGGTGTCCTGCCGCCGACGGACCGCGACAGCTACCGCAACAAGCGTGTGCACGGCGCGGGCGTATCGCTGGCGAAGGCGTTCAAGACGCAGGTCAACAACAGCATCGTGTCGGCGCTCTACAGCGCTTTCCGCCGCGAGCTGAAGAACAACCCGTGGGAGTCGATCACCGAGCGGACGCTGAGCGACACGTTCCGCAACGCGCTGACCTCGACGGACCTGAACCGCGCGATGGAGCAGGCGATCACGAGCGGCAACAAGGCGATCATCGTGCGGCGCCGCGCCGTGACGAACCGCGTGTCGTCGCAGCAGCTCGAGCGCAAGAACGGCCTCAACACGATCAGCGCCGGCCGCTCGGTCGTGACGCAGAACTCGGGCAACGCGGCGAAGTCGACGGACCGCGCCGACAAGATGCGCCGCGCGCACCCGACCTACACCGGCTTCATCTGCCTGTCGCAGAGCGCGGACACGGGCGAGTCGGTGGGCCTCAAGAAGCAGCTCGCCCTGGGCGCCAGCGTCTGCACGGCGGGCGAAGCGCTCCCCCTGAAGCTGCGGTTGCGCCAGGACCCCGCCGTGACTGAGGCGGATCGCGTGCGCGGCGCCGACATGTTGCGCGGCGCGGCCCGCATCTACGTCAACGGCGAATGGATCGGCTGCTGCGGCGACGCGCCCGCCCTCGTTGGCCGCTACCGCGCGCTGCGACGCGAGGGCCGCATCGTCGACCCGCGCACGACGATCGCCTGGGACCCGATCACGGACGAGGTCGAGTTCTGGCTCGACGTCGGCCGGCTCGTGCGCCCCCTCTTCATCGTCGACAACAACATCGCCGAGTACGACGCGGCCATGACCGCGCGCCACCGCTGGTTTGTCGCCCACGGCGTCGGCCCCGTGCGCGCCGACGCGGCGGGCGTGCGCTACGAGGCGTGGGGCGAGCACTACATCTTCACGCCGAGCTGGCCCCAACTCTCGCCGGCCGACGCCGAGGCGGCCCTCCGCAGCCCGCCGGACGCGCTCGTGTCCCGAGGCCTCGCGGTGCCAGGGGAGCGAGCGCCGGCGGCCGCGGCCCCGCCCCGCGTCGAGTTCGTGCAGAACATCCGATTCACGGTCGAGCAGGCAGAGGCGATCGTGCAGGGTCGCCTGAAGCTCAACGCGCTGATCGAGGAGGGCGCCGTCGAGTACATCACGCCCGAAGAGCAGGAAAACTGCCTGTTGGCGCAATCCATCGATGTGTTGCGCGCCAATCGCAACAACGTGACGAGACGCTACACGCACTGCGACATCGAGCAGGCGCTGATGGGGCTCGCGGCGCACATGTCGCCGTACGGCAACCACACGCAGCCGGCGCGCGTGACGTACGAGACGAACCAGAGCCGACAGACGGGCGGCTGGTACGCGTTCAACTTCCCGTATCGAACGGACAAGATCCGATTCTTCCAGTTCTACAACGAGATTCCCATCGTGCGCACGATCACTCACAAGCTCGTGCCGGCCAACGGCATGAACACGATCATCGCCTACGCGTCTTACGGCGGCGACAACCAGGAGGACAGCGCGATCATCTGTCGAGCCAGCGCCGATCGCGGTCTCTTCGCCGGAGCGTACTTCCGCTTCGAGCTGGGCGAGCTGGAGAAGGGTGAGGCGTTCTGCAACCCCGACGCCCTCACGACGAAAAACTTGAAACCGAACGCGTCATACGAGAAGCTCGTCGATGGCTTCATTCGCGTCGGCAGCATCGTCACATACGGCGACGTCATGATCGGGCGCGTCGCCAAACTCAACCGCGGGCGCACTGGGGTCACCGACCACTACCAGTTCACCGATCGCAGCATTGTGTACCGTCGACACGAGCCGGCGATCGTGGAAGACGTCTTGCGATTGCGCGGCAACAACGACGAGCTGTTCGGCGTCATCAAGCTGCGGTACGAGCGTCCGTTGCGCACAGGCGACAAGTTGTCCTCGCGATCGGGCAACAAGAGTATCGCGGCGCTGATGCTGCCGCAGAGCGACATGCCATTTACAGAGGACGGCATGACGCCAGACATCATCATCAACACGAACTCGTTTCCGACGCGCATGACGATCGGTCAGCTCATCGAGACGGCGGTCGGCACGGTGTGCGCCCACCGCGGCATCATCGCCGACGGCACGGCGTTCCTCAACGTCGACCACGAGGCGATCCGCGACGAGATGATCAAGTGCGGCTTCCGCTCGAACGGCCGCCACCGCATGTACAACGGCTTCACCGGCGAATACTTCGACGCGGCGATCTTCATCGGGCCGACAGCCGAGCAGCGCCTGCAGAAGTTCGTGCTGGACGACGAGCAGTCCGTCGCGGGCAGCGGTCCGACCGACGCAACAACGGGGCAGCCTCTCGGAGGCAAAAACGTTCAGGGCGGCCTGCGTCTGGGCGAGATGGAAAACTGGGCGCTAGAGTCGCACGGCAGCATGCTCAACCTGTACGAGAAGACCTCGCAGGACTCGGATGGCCGCGAGATGTACGTGTGTCGCGGATGCGGTTCGCTGGCGGTGTACAACGAGTACCGCAACATCTACGTCTGTCGCACATGCAAAGACTTGGCCGACATCTCGGTCGTCGACGGCAGCAAGTCCGCGATCCTCCTGCACGAAGAACTGGCGGGGGCGAACATCAAGTTCCGTCTGGGATTGCGTCCGCGCGAGTTTGAGGCGGGTCTCGTGAGAGATGATGTCTGAACTGAACGGCTCGGGCGACGTGACGCCCTTTTTTCGTTATTGTGCGCCCCCGCAAAAACTGTGCAGCTAGAAGGATGCGCCATAATCGCGCAATAATTGTTGTCTACGTGTTACGGAATCGGTAAGACATGCGATCGCAGACATTGTGCGTTTGTTTCTATGTTTTTGTGATTTGGTCAATACTCTATCCGGCTCATGAATTTCATTCTTAAGCTTCTCTATAGTTCGCAGAGTGTCATCTATAGAATTATCAATTTGGATAGGAGGTACAACACCAGGCCGAACGATATCCATATTTACCAGCCGTGTCAATTATATAACAGTTGAGCACGACCTCGGCAACATAACAGTTATATTTATGACAATCAAATGTTGATAACAGGGAGGGCGCGATTTTCTGATCCTCGTGCGTGATGTTTGAGCATCATCAAGAACTGCGATGCTTAGCATTCTGGGCAGGAATGTATGGCCCCTGAAATCGTCTAGCGTTGTCTTTTCCCCAATTAGCCTGCGCCAGACGCTTCATGGACAGCATTGGGTCTTCGGCGCGGCCAATGTAGTCGCTCAACGGAAACAGGCGCGAGTAATCAGCCTCTGCCGTCATCACATACTGAGCTGCGCTGGCCACGAAACCGTCCAACATATCGTGCAGAGTCTCACGGCCGTACTGCGCGCTCACTACCTTCATTTCCATGAGCACTTGCATCGTCCACATTTCACAGAGCCAGAAGCGCATGAGAGCGAAGGGGGTCCCGATCTGGATTGTGTCGTAGTCACTCGACAGTGCGCGGCGCTCCGGCGATGGCGAACCGCTACGACGACGGCCGCCATGTGTTCCGGCAAGCGTGACGAACGGGATGAGCTCGTGGCCGGCGGCGTTGTACACGTCGAGAAAGGGGTCCCGACGATTGCGACCTTCCGTTATCGACAACCTCAGGCGCCGCAGCCGGGTGTCGGTAGGGACTTTCGGGTCGTCCACCCTCCACGTGATCTCGAGGCCGTGCCGTTTCGCGATGGCGGCCACGCGTTCGGCTTCAAGATCGAGCGGCGACACCGATACGACCTGCATTCGCTTGCGCATGACGTCGCGATCGCCCGTCAGAATCGCGACAGCCATTGGCCCAACAAGGACTCGACCCGGATCCGTCGCGAACCCTCGCAACAAATCCGAAATAAACGCTCCGCGACGTCCACCCGCCTGTGGTTGGCCGCCCTCGACACGTTTCACGGCCGAATCGATCTTGCCCCGTATTTCAGACTCGAAGATCGCGCGCAGGGCAGCCTCGTCAGCCAACGCATCCGCCCAGTCTCCCGCGGCGCCCGGGTCGCACAGAGTCGAGTAGAGACGGATCAGGCAGAGCTCGGCCCCCATGCAGCGAAGGGCCAGCGGGGCGCCGTCGGGGCCGCGCGCGAACCGGGCGGGACGCAGAGTCGGAATGACAACATCGGCGAGACGCACGCCCTTGTGTGTCGGCAGGGCCGTCACGGTGAATAGCTCGCGAGTGTCGACAATCACAGACCATTGTTGGTCAGGAATCTTCGCTGATACCGTTGTGTAATGTCCCAGACCGTCAGGCGCGACCTTCCACATGAGATCACCGAGAGCTTTTGCGTGCTGGAAGCCGCGGCCGCTGTAAAAGTCGTACTGGAAGTCGTCGGGGCTGATCACTGGGTTGACTTGCGAGAGCAGAAGCCGGGCAGCCGAAGCTCCACCGATTACGATGCCATTCTCGGCCGCGAACTGTTCGGCGGCCTCGATAAACTTTGCGTATCGCATTCGGTCTTCCAGGACAACGCCCCGGGCCAAACGTTCTGCGGTCCCTACGACGTCGAGTATGGTGTACATCAGTCGTTCTATATCACGGCGTCTCCAAGCCTCTTATTTTATATCGGGCCATACCAGAAAAAACGAGCACGTTGTGCGGCGAGGGTACGCGGCCGCCTCAATGCAGCCTCAATCATCAAGGAGCGAATTGATGAGGTCGTCCATGTCCTCGTCGATCTTTGTCTGTTCGACGGGGCTGAGGCCGACGTTATCGGGAATCTTCGACCGCGATAGGGGTTCTGTCGGCGTGAGTTCAACCGAATCCGCGGACGCCAGACTGTGGAACTCCTTCATCAAAGAGTCCTCGAGAGGTTGCGGCACCGCTGATGTTTTCTTGGTGACAGGCGCTGCCACCGCAACCTTTTTCGCCACGGCTTTTTTGGGCGCGACGACAACTGGCTTGGGCGCGACGACAACTGGCTTGGGCGCGACGACAACTGGCTTGGGCGCGACGACAACTGGCTTGGGCGCGGCAATAACTGGCTCGGGAACGGCGGCAGCCTTTTCGAGCCGGGCTGCAGCGGCCTCGGCTCGAACTCGGGCGGCCTCAGCGCGCGCGGCGTCAACGGCGGCCTTGGCATCCACGGAGGCGGTCGCGCGGGCCTTTGTCACCTCCAGGGCCGCCGCGATGACACGGGCCTCCTCAACTGCGGCCGCTCTGGCCTTTGTGGCCTCTGCCTCAGCAGTCCGCGCGGCCTTGATGCGAGCGTCTTCCATTTCGGCCGCCACGCGCGCCTCAACAGCCGCCCGGGCCTTTGCATCGGTTATCGCCTTGGCTTCCGCGGCGGCTTTCGACTTCGCAGCGGCCGTCAACGCTCGGGCGTCGGAGGCGGCTTTCGCGCGCGCGGCATCGGCGGCGGCCTGCGCGTTGGCGGCCTCAAGCTTGGCGGCGGCTTTCGCGTCGGCCGCGGCCTGCGCCTCGGCGGCACGCGCTGCGGCGGCGCCTCCCGCTTTGGCGCGAACGGCGTTGATGGTGTTGCTTTTTTCGTGCGCAACACGAGATGCCGCGGCCTTCGCCATGGGAGACGCGACGGTGGCGACCGACACCTTGGCGAGGGCCGTCGCGATGGCGGCGTTGGTCGCGATCGACAAGCCACCGCCGGAGCGTTGATGAACAGATCGCGCGACGGGGGCAGCGGGGGCTGCGACGGCGGTTTTCGTACGCGCTCCCGCTACACCCCGGGCGGCGGCAGCTGGCTTTGCGCGCACCGCCACTGCGGTCGCGGCGGCCTCGGCAACGGCAACTCGAGCCTCCACCTCGGCCTCGTAGACGGCGACGGCCTGCAGCGCCTCCTCGAGCTCAGCGGCTTCGATGTCATTCGGATCGACGAGCATGCCCGCCAGTTCCGGGTCTTCGTACACGGCAAGCGGACTCACGGCACTGGCCTTCACAGGTGGCGCAATCGGGCTAGATTTTGCTGGTGCGGGCGCGCTGCCTTGTAGTTTACGCCGAGAAGCGGCCAGAGCTTTGCATGGCGCCAAATCGGGATTCGCAGCAAGAATGTCTTCCATGGCTTGCATGATGCGGGGATACGCTCGGTTGGCAGTGGGGGAGTTGCGTGCGAATGTCTTCTTGAGGGGGTCCTTGGTCGATATGATGCGGATGCCGCCACCAAGAGATTCGTCCGGGGGAGCGGTCATCGCATTGATGACGTTGACGGCGAATCCGGCCATGCCGAGAGCCGGACGCCAGCCATTGCCTCCTGTCTTGCCGGGGGCGTCGTTCGCGTGAAACTCACCGATCGAGATACAGATGGGACCGCCTGGCTGAAAGACGCCGTTGGGTGTAATAAACTCGAACGAAGGCGGACGTTGGGGAAACTCAGCGGGCGCCGTGAGTTTGAAGATGTATTCACCGCATTCGAAGGGAGCTTCAAGGCCGACAACGAGAAAGTACCAAACATTGATACTCTCTTCATCCATCCAGGCGATGAGATTCTCATGGGGCGAATCAAAGTACTTCTTGTACTGCGCCTGGAGAACGCGGGCTAACTTGGCATCTACCTTCACATCCACCGTCGACTTCGACATCTCCTCGATCGATTATACACTATACAGCCGTATTTCAAATGTTGCGGGCGGGCCTCTTTCTCCATCTGGCGGCCAGGAATGGTCTCGATAATGGGTCTCAGCAACATAATAGTTAAGAACGGCCTCGAACACAGACCTCGGCAACATAATAGTTAAGAACGGCCTCGAACACAGACCTCGGCAACATAATAATTGAACTCCGCGCGACTTATGTTAGAAGGTTGCGATAAACGTCAACCATGGCCAGTGTTACTCTTATGGACGACATGGACGAGCTTTTGGAGTCTTTGGGCGCCTCCGCCACCGAAACGACGTCTGTGGTAGTTTCTGACATTGTGTTCTCTGTCGTGTCTGAGCCAGCTGCTGCCGCGCCCGAACCAATTGTTGTCGCACCCGAGTCAGTTGTTGCCACGCCTGAACCGATTGTTGTCGCACCCGAGTCAGTTGTTGTCGCGCCCGAACCAATTGTCGTCGCGCCCGTCGCTGAATCAACCATGGAGATCGATATGGAGTCCATCTCGGCCCTCGCCGCGGCAATACTCAATGATGTCCCCACAGTGACGACGTGGCTCAAGGCACCATCGACGAAGCAGCCGCGGCGAGTGCTGGCGCTGGCCCTGGACCTGGGGTTTCGTTTCCTGCAGACGGCCGACGGCTACATTCCCCCGCCGGCCGTAGTTGCGAGCGCGGACAAGGGCGCGGCGGCCGAGGGAGAAGTCTACGAACAGCTGTCGCGCGCGCATCGTCTGCGAGACATGACGCGCCGCCCCCATTGTGCGGACTTTGTTTGTGACTCGGCGGCGGGACCCGTGTTAATCGAGGTGAAGCACTACGCCGGCACGGTGCCGGGGGCAGAGATCGACAAGTTCGTCCGCGACCTGGGAGAGCGAGACGCGGCGGCGGGACTGTTCGTCTCGATGACCAGCCCGATCGTCGGACTGCGATCGCGTCGGGCAGTGTCGATAACATTCGAATCGCGTGTCGCCACAGGAGCCCTGACCCCTGTCGTCTACGCGGCCCCCACACGTGCCGGCGAGCGTCTGTCGGCGGACATAGCCGTCGCCGCGCTAGACATGGCGATCGGCCTGGCCGAAGCGTACCCGCGGGGCGTGCGCGGTCTCCACGGGCGCGACTCGATGCTGGCGTACGCGGCGGCGGCAAGCCAAATCGCGGAGGGCGCCTCCTCAGTGCGGGGCGACATCACGGGAGCGGCCGCGGCACTATCAGGAGCCATCTCGGCAATCACCGACCGTCTGGCCCACCTGGGGCGATCGGCACGCGAGCTCGCGTCGAGCCAGCTGTCTGAGGTGGAGCGCACCATCGTAGTTGACGTCAGCGGTAGCGCCACGATCGCCGAGATGCGCGCGCACTACCCAACCATCGTCGCGCCGATCACGCTGCTCTCGAGCGTGGTGGCGGCCGTGGAAAAGTGGGAGGCCTCAGCGACCGGCAAATGGCGCCTGCTCAAGACGAAGGCGGCACACGAGCCCACAGCCTGCGAGATAACGTTCCTCAAGGGCCGCACCGAGTTGCGAGTGCCGCTGACGAGCGTACCCCCAAGCGTGTGGACGAACCTGGTGACCACGCTCGGAAAAAAGGTGAGCATCGCCGATGGCTTTCTCGGCCTGGATCTCGAAGTGTCGACAGAGGGCGCCGCGCTGGCGTTGTTCACGACCAAGTAGGTATGGGATCGCCGTACATACTCACAATTTGCCGTCGCCCTCATCGAACTCGATATCATCAGGCTCGACATCATCAAACCCCGACGCCGACAACTTCGAACGACCGGAGGCTGGTTTTTTGATGGAAATGACACGAGGCCGGGAGATAACCACCGGAGAGGGTGCGGGGGTCGGTGCGTGGGCCGGTGCCGTTTCGGATGGCGCCACCGGCTCGTGCAGAAACTCGGAACACAACTTCTCGTAGTGGGCGGCGCGCGCGACCATTCCATCAGCGAAGGCCTCACCATCGCGACGCAACAGAGTCAATTCGCGCTCCATTTCTGACATCACAGTAACGGTCGCATCTAGCTGATCGACACTGATCGCAATTTTTTTGCTGAGCGCCATGAGGTTTTTCCACGTGCCATCATCGGCATCAATTTCTCCCGGATAGCCGTGAGGGCGTTCTCCATCGGCAATTTTCTTGGCATTGGTGCCATGCACGACAATATCATCGACGAGGCAGCGGATCGCCATCTTCTGTTCGGCCAGATTGGCTGCGAGCTTGGAGAGGGCCCGACGAGCAGCCACGTCGCGGGGGCGCAGAGCGTTGACGTCCGGAATGGTGTTTGCACTCTCGGCAGCGGCCAACCGTGCGCGAGCGACGCGCATGTGTTCCACGAGTCCGGCATCTTCCAGATGGCGCAGGTTCTCCTCCTTGTTGAGGTCCTTGTTCACGTCTTTTTTGGCATCAACGGGTACAAATGTGCCGTCGCCAGCAATGTCATCTTCGTCGCCTGCCAGATGAGAATGAACCGCGGCGGCCCGGAGTCGAGTGTCGAGAATATCGTCGCCGAGTTCTGGCAGGGCGTATTCGCGGTCAGCGTCCTCCTGACTCGGGAGTTCTTCTTTGTCATCGTAGTCGACGTCGGGATCGCGGACCGGTGTCGCCACCGCCGCGCCCCTGATTGAGGACCGGCCGACCCCACGCAGGCCCTTCAGTAGATCAACATCAATGGCGTAAGACATCTAACCGAGGACGCACTCTGGTAGCTATCGCACCGACATGCATCCTTCAATTTACGCAAGTTGAGCCGTCTCTGGCAAATGGTACTTTTCGAAGCCGCCGCACAGATAATTTGCAAATGTTAAAAACAGCTAAATTCGGTTCAACATCGGCAAATCATTAGTTTGAGACCTTTGTCTTTTCTACTAAAGCATTGGCAAACTATATGTACGAAGTACCATTAGTTTGCTGCCTTTGCCACTTCTAAATTCAATTCAGCATTGGCAAACTATATGTGCGCGGCGCACCAAAGGCCTGGATGTGTTTGCCACTCCTAAGCATTGGCAAACTATACGTGCGTGGCGCACCAAAGTCCTGGAGGCGTTTGCCGCTTCTAAAATTGAACACCGCGATGAAATACGTATTGCATCTCGTCAATATGGCCGCCAACTCCGCCCCAGAATATGTGTACCATACATCGCACGAGCCAAACTCGGCGCCCACGCCATGCAGTGATCTGTCGACTAGCTTCAATCGCTATTACATATGGCGCATCAAGCCGCTCAGATCCGAGGATGTGGCCAACGACGATTCCTCCTCGAGCGATGACGGCGACGTGCATGTCGTGCATGACGGCGATGACGCGGACTATCCGCAGAGTTTATTCGCCCCCGCGGCTCGCTTCATGCCGATTGTTGGATGGGCCCTGGCATTCGCGAACGAGAAGCCACTGTCCCAGCAACGGGACATCAATGACGCGAGGCTGTGGCAGCCATTGCAGAAACTGGGGTGGACGACAAAAGATGAACGAGTTATCACTCTACAAGAATTTCAACGATTGATTGGTGCCAAGCTCACTCCCAATGAACGAAAAGAAATTCGAATGGCATTAGACATAATAGTGTCGATTGTTGCGCTTCAATACCCTGGCGTCAGCGTCAATAGCGGTAGCATGTCGGATATGGTACAGCTCATGTGCATGCCAAAAGACATGGTGCTCGCGTCGATTAATGGCGATGACGAATTGTTGAACTACTTGAAAAATAACTTGCAGACGGGCATCGACTTCGTGGGGAGTCTTTGACGCGTCAATCCTCGACGTCCGCCCAGCTGACTCCCGCGGGCACGGCAGGCGTGAGCATTCCCAGGTTCGGTGCAAGAACGGGCATGGGCGTTGTCGTTGCCGGGGCCACGGCGGCAATCACCGATTTTTTGACCGGCGCTTTCTTCCCGCGGGCGATATCGAGATACGACTCGGTAGTGGTTTCGGACGCGGTAGAGGTTTCGGACGGCGCGGTAGTGATTTCGGACGGCGCGGATTCGGACGCGGTTTCGGCGGACGGTGATGTCGAGCCGGTGGTGGATGGCGATTCCGTCACAGTTTCGAGGGCGGCCAACACGTCGCCCAGGGGGTTGTTGCCACCATTATTACTCCGACGCCCGCGACGACGCCCGCCGCGGCCAGAAGAAGGACGACGGCGCACTCGGAACTTGGAATCGCTGCCATCAATCCAAATTTCCAGGGAAGATTGAACATGAAGAGCAATTTCAGCCGCCGCGCCATCGATAAGCAACATCAGCGAGACCATGTGAACTCTGTTGAGGTAATCGGCGAGCTGCGGCAGACCCGACTTCGCCATGAATGCCAGGGTGAAGCCCAGCATGCGCGCCTCGTCCTTGACCGGAATTGCCCGATCGAGGTTGCGTTCCAGCTCGCGGAGATCGGCATCTTGGAAGCCAGATCGGTTCGCTCTGTTCACGATTGCGCGGCACTGTGTGTATGTGGCGTTGATAGAACTCGCGACGCGCTGCATCGCAAGCATTTTAGTGTCCCAGGCTGTGTCTGTCATTTGTTTATGTTCGCTCGCCGCTTTCAATTTTGGCACCGAAAAACCGGCCACTCGTTCATGAGCCGTAGCAGGCGCGACACACGGACATGTAGCTTTCCGCCGCGCCGATTTCGATGATGGCCTCCGACGCCCCCAGCCTGCGGGTGAACGCCGACTCCGCGCCGCGGCACAGCATGCAGATACCCCGCTGCTTCTGGACCGACTCGCACAGCGGCACCAACTCGCAGACCTGGCCGAACGGGCGGCGCAGGTAGTCGCCATCGAGGGCCGCGACGATGACACGGCGCCCCTCGTTCGCCCACTTCTGGCACTGCGCGACAAGATCGGGGTAGAACTGCCCTTCGTCGATGCCGATGATCTGGTCGTCATGTTCGGTGACGCCGGCGGCCACCTCCGCAAGAACCGCGGCGGACACGACCCGAATCGCCTCGCACGTGGCCGTCGCCCCGCTGGAAGACTGGCGAAGGGCGCCGTGGGAGGTCACGGTGGGGCCGTCGGCATACCGGGTGTCGTTGATCCATTTGATCATGAGGGCGCGCTTGTTGGCGTAAGCCGCGCGCTTCACCTGAGCCATCATCGTCGTCGTCTTCTCGCTGAACATCGGTCCGATAATGAGTTCAATGGAGCCCACTCGCCTGGTTGCCATCGGCGGGAGAATCGTATTATCTCCGCTCATGCGCCACACTAAATGTTAGTGGACGCACGGCATTCATTTTTCGACCATCTCGCGAAATTGTTTAACCCGTCTTAACCGATTTAACTCCCATCTTAACCCATCGTAACCAGCCTTAACCAATCTTAACCCACCGTAACCCGTCTTAACCAAGACAGTTCAACAACCGAATGGGTTGCATCTGATTGAAATTGGTTAGGACGGGTTAAGGTTGGTTAGGACGGGTTAAGGCTGGTTAAGATTGGTTAGGATGGGTTAAGGCTGGTTAAGATGGGTCACGATGGGTTAAGAGTGTGACGAAACGAGTTAAGGCCGTTCAAAACAACGAAAAAGGGAGCCGGAGTCGGCAATGCTAGTGTTAGCGAGGAAACGGGTGAGTTAAGTAAATTGGGGGGGGGTCCGTTTCCCTCGGCGAGGGGTCGTTCACTTGCGGTGGGCGATGGCGCGGGCCAAGCTTGCCTTGGTCTTCTTCACGCCGTGCTTCGAGAGCGGGATGCCGAGACGCTTCGCCTCACGCTCGAGCTGGGTGCGGCTTGGGCCGGCGCGGCCGCCGGTGCGCTTCGTCGAGCGGCGGGCCTTCTTGTGGCCGACCTTGTGGCTCGCCTTGCGGCCGGCCTTGCGTTTGGCGCCACCGCGCTTCACCGTGCGTTTCGTCGTGCGCTTCGTTGTGCGCTTTGGCTTGCGGCCCGCCGTCTTCTTCTTGGCGACGCGCGCGCGTTTGCGCTTGCCACCGGTCACCGTAGATGTCATCTGGGATTCGAGGGGTATACACTCGGCCGAAAAGTGGGTCCGCGTGAATTAACCCGCGGCCCGGTCTCCTGCAACACGGGGAATGATCCCGTCCGGCTCTTAATGACCGCAACAATTCGTCGACTCCATTTTATTGTTCGCGCGGGCACGACGAAAAAACAGCGCAAGCCAAGCCGATCAAACATCGACGGCTTCCTCCTCGTCGGCCTCGGCGGCCTCTTCCTCAACGGGCTCCTCGGCGGCGGCCTCCTCACCGTCGGCCTCAAGCGGCGGCTCGGCGTCGGCGCGCTCCTGATTCTCCTTGAAGTTCTTGAACAGCGCCGTCACCGCCTCCTTGTCCTCCTTTGAGAAGACCTTCGACCAGATGACGATCGCGGCGGCCTTGTAATAGGCCGCGGCGAACTCCGCGCTGTCCGGGTTCTTGTCGTAGGTGGCTTTGTGTTTGATCACGCTCTTCTCCCCGCTGACCACGGGGAGCTCGAGGCTCTCCTTCGGAGCGTACAGCTCGCGGGCGTTCTCAATGTCGTTCTCAACGAGAAACTTGAAATAGATAAGGGCGTTGGCGAACACCGGCGCGCCTCCCTCCTTCGCCTCGGCGGTCTTCTTCTTCGTGGCCGTTGCTCCGCCCGTGCGCACCGCGCGGCGCGGGGCCGTGCTCGAGTCGGCGCCGCCCTTCGTGTTGATCATCTGCTCGAGCGATTCCAGACGGGCCTGGACCGCCCCCAGGCTGACAGTGTTCTTCTGCGCGAGGGTCATCAGCGCGGTGAAATTGGGGGCCAGAGCATCTGTCACGCCCTTGATGAGGGCGCCAGCGGCGGCCGGGTTGCCAGCGGTTGTTTTTGCGGGTGCGGGTGCGGCCATTTTGTGAGGATACAGAGGTGGGTGAGCTCTTTAAATCAGGCAGATTTAAGGGTAAAGGGGCCTTTCAATTCTCGCTCGAGAGCTGACTGGTTTGATGACGACCCAGACCCCCGATTCAATTTTGGTGGCGTCGGCGTGTGGCGGAGTGACGGCCCACGTGGGCGAGGTGACGGCCCAATGTGGCAAGTTAGACACCATTGGGAGCCACCATATTTGCGCATGAGCTCAACTGCAACCTCCTCTGTCAGCCTGGGAACCATCTCGGACGCACACGACGTGCTCTGGTCGCTGAAGGACCAGGTGGTCGACGTGAAGACGGCCGCCCGCATCCTCAAAATCGTCAAGGGATTGCGTCCCCACGCCGAACGCTTATCGAAAGAGCGTAACGACGTCATTTCTCAGCACGGCGAAAAGGTTCCCGACAAAGAGGGCCAATACACCCTGAAAGGTGAAGAAATCATCAAAATCGTCACTGACCAAATCAAGAAAATTCGCGATGAAATGATCAGCATCGATGCGGGCCTGCGCATTCACGCGAACGACCTGGATGAATTCAAGGTCTCGATGGAGAAACTCGAGCTGCTCGAACCGATCATCCAGAGTGACTGAGCTGGCGACCGGCGACCCCCTGTTCCCCGACAGCCCCTATTTTTGGGGCGCGCACCATCGGTCGGTCACGCTTCGTTTTGGCGGCCCCGAATAAAGGACCAATATGTCTCGGGCGGAGCGTTTGATTCTCGTGGGCTCTGACATCTCGGAAGCGGCCCGCGAACGCCTGCCCATCTCCGGCCGCGACTGCTGGATCAACCTGCATGACATCGGCGAAACACCGCCGGCCTTGGCCCCCTGGCCCGGCGGCCCAGTTGTCGCCCACACCCGGGGCATCTCCGGCGTGACGTTGCGTGCGGTGCCGGGCAGCAACGACATCCGATACGCAGCGGCTGACGGCCAGCTCAGCGACGCCGTGCCACCCAGCGTGTGCGGCCGTCAGTATCGTCCAACTTTGCGTGATGCCGCCGGAAAAATCGTGCCGTATTCTTCCGAAGTGTGGACTGTCGATAGTATCCGGGGCATTGTCGAGTTTCGCGGAGGTAGAACTCCGCGCGAACGGGGATTTACCCCGCCGTTCACGATTGACTACTGGCGGTACGTGGGGGCATTCGCGACGGGACCAGTTCGTCCGGTGGCGGTTGCCGCCCCCATCCCCCAACCCCATTTCAAGAAGATTGCGGCTGGGTCGGGCATCAACATCGTCGATCGCGATGATATTCTCACGATTTCGATCGTTGCCATGCCAGTGTGCGAAGTTGCGACGGTGCCACGTGCTCCGGCACAGACGGAAGCACCCGCAATTGTCATGCCACAATCGGCAGCGCCAAAAACATTGAAGGCAGACACCATGGCAGCCAATTCTGGACTCATGATAACCGAGGAGAAAGAGACGATACTTATGAGTGTCGTTCTTACCGGCTTCAACGTCGGTTCATCGGGACATGGTTTGTTTCGAGACAAATCGAAGAATTCATTGAACTTCAAAAAGATTGCGGCGGGTCCCGGGTTGAAAATTGGAGATGTTCAGGACACGTTGGTGATTTCCCTCGATGAAGCCTCGATGAAAAAGATTGTCCTGGCTATGATGTCGGGCGTCGCTGTCGCAGACAAACTCGCGATCGAAACCAAGCCCGTGGCTGTCGCGACCGAAGAAACTAAGCCCATGGCTGTCGAGACCGAAACTAAGTCCATGGCGACCGAAACCAAGCCCGCGGCTGTCGCGATCGAAACCAAGCCCGCGGCTGTCGCGACCGAAACCAAGCCCATGGCGACCAAAGAAATCAAGCCCGCGGCGACAACCAATTATTGGTGTTTCCGCGAAGAACGCCCACGCGGCACACACGGCGGCACATTCACGGCCGGCCGATGGATGACCCGCGCGCTGAATGTGGCCTCCGACGGCCGCACGCTCGCCGAGAACCAGATACGGCTCCAGCCGGGGAGATACCGCGTGCGGGCAACGGCTCCGGCGCACAGGGTTCGCGCACACAAGACGCGGCTGTACAACGTCAGCACGGGGGTGTCGGCAGTGGCGGGCGCGAATGCCTTCTCGCAGGTCGGGGGCGACACGCAGACAACATCAGAAGTCGCGGGTATGTTCACGGTGACCGAAAAGGACACCCGCGTTGAGCTGCAGCACCAAGCCGAGATGACATCGGTCATCACGGGAATGGGCATGGCGTGTGGGTTCGACGACTACGAGATTTACGCCGTCGTCGAGCTGTGGAAGATCGCGTGAACGCGTCCTTGCTGGCCAGTTTTTCACCCCGTTATAGAAGACCCACGCCACGGGAATACGCTACTCTGACCGAAATGAGTGAACTCCCGCCGCTGCAAGAGATCCCGCTCAATGTCACGGACGTCCGGCCCGACGTGCCGCCGATGCTGATGCCGATCCCGAACTACCCGCCGCCGACCTCGGCATACCCCGGCACGTTGTCAGGAAACAACAACGTGCGCGGTATCAGTGGTATTCTCTTGACCCAGATAACCCCATACAGCTATCATTACGTTGGATCGCCCAATCATTTCTCGGATGTGATCTTGCCGACATATTCCAATCGAAATTATGCTCCCATCATCCGAGATTCTCTCTCCGTCATCATTCCGTATGAACCTATCATCTGGATCGTGAGCGATACGGCCGACGGAGTCATCACATTCGTCGAATACACTCCCGCTGAGCTCGGCTACACACCGCCCTTGACGGTCGACTATTGGCGATATGTCGGCCCCTACGTACCTGGTGGCGGCCTCTCCTCGGTGGAAAACATCGGCGGCGGACCCGGCCTCGTCTGGGAGTCAACGTCGGCGGGTGTGGCCTACCTGCGAACGTTGATGGCCGACACGACGCCCGGCACCGAGGGCATCGTCGTCAACACCGCCGGCGACGTGATCACAATTGGCAACAGTCTGACCGGCGCTAATGTTGGCACCATCGGCGCCGGCACCGCACAGGTGTACATCGATCGTCCGGGAGGCGTCTTTCGTTACCGATCTCTGGTTGCCGGAACCAACATCACACTCGACACTGTCGGCAATGACATCACTATCAGCTCGACGGCTGGCATGTCGCTGACCGCGTTGAACAGTGTCGGCACCGGCGTGGACATCTACCAAGACATGAGCGGCACCGTTGCGAACATTCGGCGAATCAACTCGGACGCCGGTGTCGGCAATGAAGGCATCGTCGTCACAACATCGGGCAACACTGTTCTGATCGGCAATTCTATGAACGGTTCTAACCCCAGCACGACCCCCGGCGCCGTAAACATCTTCGACACCAAGTCCGCAAATCTATTGCTGTTTCGATCGCTGCTCGCGGGAACCAACATTATCATCACTGACGCCGGCGATGACATCATCATCGAGGGTGTCAACAATGCTCCGGTCACCCTGGTGCAGAGTGTCGGTGCCGGCATTCCCATCTTTGCCGGGATGTCGGGTACAGTGGCGCAGATGCGTAGCTTTGTTGCGGACACAACCCCGGGATTCGAAGGAATCCTGCTTTCCAGCAGCGCCACTCAGCTAGGTATTGGCACCAATCTCGTGAATGCCAGTCCCAGTACAACCGTGGGCAGAGTGGATCTGACGTTGGGCAAGTCGGGCTCGAATCTCAACTTTCGATCGCTGGTGGCCGGCGCCGGCATCACGCTGACCGCGAATTCCCCTTCGGCGTCGGATGTAACGATCACGGCGGTTGTACCGGTGTCGGCTGTGACCACGGCGGCCTCAACAGCCGGTGGCATTCCCGTCTACGCAGGCATGTCGGGCACAACGGCATTGCTTCGCCCCGTTGTCGCGGACACATCTAGCACGGCAGTGAGCGGCATCTCCGTCACACTCGTGAGCGAAACGATCAGAATCGGCAACACGATGACGGCCGCAAACCTGGGCGCGGGGCAACCCCTGTTCATCTCGCCGAAGACCTCGGGTGGCGTTCTGAACTTCAACACGCTGACGGGATCGACGACGGGCATTACCGTCTCGGCGCCGGCATCGAACGTAATCACCATCAGCAACACGATAACGGGCACGAATCTGGGAACGGGGAATGGTACGGTATTCAGTCAGAAAAATGTATCGACCGGCAACTTGGAGTTCAACTCGATAGCCGGCTCGACCGACGGCGTGACGGTCTCCGCCCCGGTGTCAAACGTCATCACCGTCAACAACACGCTTGACATCACCCCCTTGGGCGGTGGTCAGAGTCTGTACAGTGGCAAAGTTGGCGCAGTTCTCAATTTCTTCACGCTGGCGGGATCACCCACAGGTATTGCAATCTCTGCGCCAGTGTCGAACGTCGTCACAATCAGCAACACTCTCATTGGACAGAATCCCAGTGGCACAGTGGGTGCGGTCGGTATATATATTACCAAACCTGCAAACACGAATGTCTTGCAATTTCGATCATTAGTGGCAGGCACGAATGCGACAATCACGGCTGGTGTTCCCGGGCCCAGCGATGCAACATTGTCATGGACAGTGCCAACCGGTATTCCCGCCACCAGCATCGCCAACGGTTCGGTTTCAAACGCCGAATTTCAATTCCTCGACGGTGTGACAAGCAATATTCAGACCCAAATCAATAGTAAATTGACTATTCCAACCGGCACAAATCGTGGTGTGATCACCGTAAACGTGTCGGGAGTGTCCGTGGCCGTAAACGCAACCAGCGCAATTCTCGCATCACCTAATGTTCCGGCTGCTCCTTCTAGCACTTCTTCGGCAATCATTGCGTGCCAGGAGGGTGCCGTTTCAGGTTACGATCTTATATGTTCGGGTTCTACCTGCTCCACGATAATGGCATGTCTTAACACTACCACATCCGGGGTTAATGGAGGTCCGCGTATAACGGGAGGCACATGCAACGCAATCATCGCGTCCAGCAGTGGTGGAACGACTGGTGCAGGCACGGCAATCATCATGACCGGAACAAATTCAGCGATCATGGCGTGTGGAGATGGCACTACCGTCGCAGGCACCTACAGTTTCGTCGCAGCGTCGACTTATTGCAGAACTAGCGCCTCATCTCATCAAGTCATTATGGCTTCGAACATGTGCACAACATCTTCCTTTGCAAGTTTCATTGTAGCCTGCAATCGTTTCGGAACATATGACGTATTTATTGGCGCGGCTAACAATGCTGGTATTATGTTCTGCGCAAACAACACGACCAGTGGTACAAATAGAGGCCCCGCAATCACCGCAGGTGATCAAAATGCGATATTATGTTCTAGTTCCGGTTTGAGCGCGTTGAGTGCTGGAATAACTATGACTGGGACGAACGCGCTCATCGCCGCGTGTGGCGACAATGTTTCATGCACTCACACAAATGCCGCTGTTATAGGTGGGTCGGCACCCGATGGGTCGATGTTAGCATCCAACGCAAACAACTCGTTAACATCGGTCGCCGTGTACGCGGGAACAACCCTGCTTACGTGTGACGCAGCCAAAAAACGCAACATGATTCCCGACACGGCGGGTGAGGGGTCCGAGGAGATGACACGTCGAATCAACGCAGTGAGGCCTTATCGATATCGCTGGGACCATGATGATCCCCGTGCGACACCCACGCGAGGATTTAACGCGGCTGAGTTGAAGGCCGCGTTTCCGGACGCGGAATGCGTCAAGGAAACGTGGAGGGAGGTCATCCACGTCGAGAAGGTGGGCAATGTGTGGAGGGACTCCAAAAAGAGGGTGTACTCCGAGTCGGAGGTCGATGTAAACCCTGATCCGATCCAAAATTTCGACCACCAGGGTCGACCAGGCCGCACGTTTGGTCTCGTCGGGCGCGACCGACCTCTGCAGCACGCGCACATCGACACGACCGCCATGTTCGCCCTCATGTTATCGGTGTCACGGCACATCCAGATTCAGATCGGTAGCATAACGTCCAAGGTTGCCGCATTGTCCGAGAGAGTTGACACCCTGACATCGGCTTTGGATTCGATGTGAAGGTCTTGAAATGCGAGTTTAAGTTTTTTGGGATCCGCGGCCTAAGACTCCGCGAAATATAGACACGGAGCGCTGGCGGTATCTCCCATGAGTAACGACACCACCCCACCGCTGCAAAGCATAGCGATAAACGTCGCCGACATCGTCGGAGGCAGCGAGCCCATAATCCGTTCGATACCCAACCATGCCCCACCACTGGGCCCATACCCCGGACTGTTGTCCGGCGAGCGTAACGTGCGCGGCATCAGTGGCGTTCTCCTCGACCCACCCACCGACCAGCATGTCTACACCGGTAGCCTGCCCGGTACGTTCGTGAGCATCATCCCCCCCGAGTATTCAAACCGAAGTTATGTACCGGTGCTCAGAGACGCAGCATCTCTCGTGATCCCCCACGACCCGCAGATCTGGAAGGTAACAGACTCGGCGAACGGTGTCATCACGTTCGGCAGTCGCACACCCGCTCAGTTGGGTTACACGTTACCTCTGACAGTCGATTACTGGAGATACGTAGGTCCGTACAGTCTCGGAGGCGTGGTAGAGTTCGAGAATATCGGCAGCGGTACAGGTCAGATTTGGCACTCAACAGTCTCTGGTATAGCATATTTACGCACTCTCATACCTGACAACGCGTTAGGATCAGAAGGCATTATCATCAGCACGGTAGGCGACAACATATTGATTGGTAATACACTTTACGGTCAAAATGTTGGTGCTGCCACTCATCAGGTTTATATTAACAAAGCAGTCACGGGCTTGCGTTATCGATCACTGATCGCAGGGAGCGACATTGCGCTCACAACAGTGGGAGCCAATATCACGATTGAATCTACCCTAGTGGTGCCATTAACAGCACTCAATAACGTAGGCACAGGCACTAATGTTTGGATACCGCCGACAACCGGTGGAGTGGCGAACATTAGGCGCGTTAACATCAGTGCGGGCATTACTGACGGTGGCGTTACAGTGACGACTGCGGGCCAAACTGTTCTGGTCGGCAACACGCTGAATGGACAAAACATCACGGGCGGAGGGCCTTCTGTTGGGGTATCTATCCCTCGTGTCTTAGACACGCTTCCATTCAAGTCTTTGTTGGCCGGAGCAGACATTACACTAACTCAATCGGGAGATGATGTTATAATTGCGTTCAACCCAGTTTACACGCTGACAGCGATCACTAACGTAGGTGGCGGATTGGTGGCGACCACGACGGTGGGTACCGTCGTGAGCGTTCGCACCATGATATTCGCAGTACTACCCGCAAACACTGGCGTGACAATTTCGTTCACGACAGACACTGTGGTAGTGGGAATGACACTTGTTGGTAACAATCCTAGTACAACAGTTGGCTCTGTAGGTATTTCGATGTCAAAAAATGGTTCTTCATTGAATTTCTACTCTCTGATCGGTGGAGGAGATATTATAATCGCCGCCGGAGGAAATAACGCCACCATCACGCTGACTATTGCAGTTTCCGCGTTTCAAGACGCCACTGGAAACACGATTGGTATCGCAACATACGCAGGCATGGCTGGCACTGTTGCAACCATTCGCAGTATCGGGACATCGATAGCGACCAGCACCGGTATTCAAGTGACACAGATCGATCAAAGCATCGCAGTGGGCAATACGCTGACCTGCGCGAATCTCGGTATCGGCGCCGGCACTCCGTTCGATCAACGCAATGACACAATTCTGCAGTTTAACACCTTGGCAGCTGACGGGGGTGCCGTCGTATCGTCGCCCGCATCGAATGTGATCACCATCAGTAATAGTATGAACGCCACGAGTTTAGGTAGTGGATCAGCACTCGCAGTTCCAAAAACATTGGCAGTAATGGGATTCAACCGAATTGTAGGCTCTACTAATGGGATGACAGTGTCGGCTCCGGTTGGAAATACTATCACATTGAGTAATACATTGACGGGTGCAAATCTGGGAATTGGTACGGGCCTCATATGGTTTGACAAGTTACTTGACAGAATTCGAATAAATACATTGGTGGGCTCACTCACGGGAGTGACGATTGGGTCGCCCGTGTCAGATCTCATTACGATCACTAACGATGTTGTTGGTGAAAACCCGAGCACGACTGTGGGTGCCGTGCCAATGTATCTAAATAAATCTCTCTCGCAGCCACCTCGACTCAGTATAAGATCTTTGGTCGGCAGCAATGGTGTTGTGATTACTTCCGGATCGCCTACTGCCAATGACATTCTGATAACGATAACATTACCCACTGGAACACCCGCGGACAACTTTGCCGATGGTTCAGTATCGAATACGGAGTATCAGTTCCTGGACACCGTAACCAGCTCAGTTCAAACACAAATCAATTCGAAAGTAGATCCCCCCACCGGGGCACAGGGCAGTGTAGTGGTGTTGAGCGCGACTGGAGTGTCAATTTCCGGGACCTTCACCGTGGCTCTGCTGGCATCAAACAGCTCGGCGCCGATCATCGGTACAGGCGGCACCTTAGTAAAAATGACGACTTCCATGGGACCAGCAGGATCTAATCCCAGTTTGGGTGGAACTGCGACGAATAGTGTCATGATGTCGACTGAGGACGTCAGAGTATCTGGGACTGGTTCTGCTCCCGCACTAAATGATGGTAATTGCGCAGTGATGTTGTGTACTAGCAGCGGTGGCTCTGGCGCTACCACAGGTCCGGCCACTCTTGTTGGCAATCGTGTAGTAATGATAGGTGGCAAAAACGTCGTGTCAACGAATGCAGACAGCGATTTGGGGTTCGTCTGCGGTACGACGAATAATGATTTCCCCGTCGGCAATTCGACTGGTCGTCAAGTCACTATGGGTATCACAGAAAATGCACAGAATGAAATCGGCAGCTGTAATATCGTTGGCTTTGGATCTTCACCAACCAGGGCTGTAATTGTTCGTGGCACTAACACAGGCAATATGTTCTGTAGCATGGGTACATTTGCCGGAACTGGAGGCCAAGGTGCTCGAGTGGAATCCACTGCGGTTAACGCGGCTGTCATGTGCGTATTCGGTGTTACTACATTGACGGGGGCATCGGTGAGTGGTACTAATGCGTGGATGGCGGCAGTGACACCAATCGCAACCAATATTCGCACTAACGCGGCCGTCATAGGCGGATCGGCCTCCCTCGCTGGCGCGGCGAACAACTCACTTACTTCACGTCTCGTCTACGCGGGCACAACTCTATTGACATGCGACGCGGCCAAAAAGCGAGATATGGTGGTCGATTTGGCCGATGAGGGGTTGCCATCGTTCACTGAGAGGATCATGGCAACGCATGCATATCGTTACCGCTGGGATCACGATGATGCAAACGCGAGGCCCACAAGGGGTCTTCACGCCGGCGAGTTGCGCGCGGCCTTCCCGACGATGCAGGCCGTGAAAGACACCTGGCGTGAAGTCACGGCCGTCCAAAAAGACAGCAATGGAGTTTGGCGCGGGACCATGCTCGGCGACGGCAGCCCCGGCGTCGCCTATCCCGACCATGAAGTGAGTGATGCGGGCCGTCTCTCCGGCCAGAGCTTTGCGTGCGGCGATCGCCCACTCGATCACTCGGTCGTCGACGTGACAGCCATGTTCGCCCTCCTGTGGTCAATGCACCGTCACGCACAAGGCCAAGTAACTGGACTGATGAACAATGTGGACGATCTCACCGAAAAAATAGACAGGGCCGTGCGGCGAATAGCTGAACGGGCTGCCTAGACAGTTCGCGCTAGGCGGCCCCTCGCTAGGCGGCCCCTCGCTAGGCGGCCCCTCGCTAGGCGGCCCCTCGCTAGGCAGTCCCCCTCGCTACTCAGACAACCAATGTCGTTCGGCGATCCGCCGGGGAGTATAGTCCGCCAGCCATCTATCGTGAATGTCTGCAGCCTCCCCGGCGAAGGCTCGCTCGTGTTGGCCATACACGGCGGCTGCGACCGCGGCCAGAGACACACGACACTGATTCCAGTTGTGCACGATTTGTCCCAGCGCCACGGCCAGCGAATAGTGAGTAGCCTTTGCCAAATCGATAGGGCCGGGCTTGAGCCGCCGCGCGACGAGAGTGAGGGGGTCGTTGATGCGCGCGGCCGTCGGGCGCACCAGGTACGCCTCTTCGAACATGCAGGCCGCCACAGAGATCGCGTACGTGACACGATCGGTTGCGGCGCCATAAACGACAAGATCGCCACCAACTCGCAGAGATTGAACAGCAGTGAGCACACGATCGTGAGCATCCTTGCACACAGCGATAGACGCACCAGACGCTTCGTGATCAGGTCCGAACATCTCATGAACCGATTCGCCTCCGAGACGGGAAATGCGAATCGATTCGTATGTGATTTCAGGGAACAAAGTTCGCAAATAGTGGTTTAGGGCGATCATGTACGCCGAAAGACCTTTTTTCGTACGTGATCCCACGAAACACGCGCGAACTCGGCATGACGTGGAAGCCACAAGCCGCTGTCGTTGCAACACCTCGTACGCGGCGGCAATGCCTGGCGCATTCTGCATGGAGAACTGTTTCGAGAGGATGCCATCGAGACACACCACGGAGTCGTAGCGCGCCATAACATTGTCCGGGGGCAGGTCTGGTTCGGGTTCGGGTAACGCAACGGGACCTTCATCGTCCCCCTTCAGGTCGACACCGGACGGCAACGGAAACATCATAAAGCCGACAACGGGTGCCGGCGCGGAGGGGGGCGGACCTCGTTGTCGATAGGTTCGGCGCATTGATTGATATTGTCCGCGCCAGTCCTTTCAGTTTACGCGGTAGTAATACGATGCGGCTACAGACATTCTCCGTGCTGTACTTGCTCATGGCGCTGTACTTGATCATCGCGGTCGCCGCCCAGGTGTTCATCGATCAATATGTGGTGCCCAAGTCGGCATTCACGTACCTGGTTATCAGTACACTCCTGACGGGCATAGTGTCACTGATGATCGACATCGAGGTACCCACGTGACCGTCCCGCTCGGCAACCACTCGGCAACCACTCGGCAACCGCTAGGCAACCCATTGCAACCAAACCACAATGAGTTGCGCGCGGGCCGAAATGTGTCACGATGGGCCCACAAGGGAGGAATGCCACCATATTAAAAGAGAGCCGGCCGCGAGATAAGGTGTCCGAAAACCACAGAAGAAACCATGGCCGAATCCGAATCGGAAAACATCGAGGTGAATATGGGCGGGCGTCTCGACGCTGCGTTCGAGGCCGCGATCCAGAGCAGCGGGCTCGAGATGCCACCCGACGAGGCGACCCGCGCCGAGGCCATGGAGAAAGCCCGCAAACTCATCGCCGATGCGACTGTCGACGCTGAAGGCCTGCAGCACCTCAAGAACTTCCATCTGTCGATGGGGTTGCCGGCTACTCGCGCTCTGTTCAGACAAATGGTCGCGGCGTCGAATATCCACGGCGCAGACAAGGCGGATGTCCTGAAGGCCATCGTCGACATGTCGCCGGTGACGGAAAAGGGCTGTATGCGAATCGACTTCCACAACCGGGTGACAAACAAGGCTGATGTCGCGTATCTGCGTCTCGACGCATGCCCAAAAGCGCACAACCTCGGGCGACAGCTGGACCGCCTGAAGGCACTCGTCGCCGAGCCGAAGTGGCCCGACGTTCTGAAGTCGCTGACGTACCTGACCATGCTTGGCCGCAGCATCTACTCGAACATCGCGACGCAGCACATCGGGCTGATTCGCAAGATATTTCGTCTCGGGGAAGACGACAAGTGCGAACAGTACACGAGCACCCAGGTCGACAAAAGCAACACGACCCTGTTCCTCGACGAGAGCTGGCCCAACCGCGTGGGAATCTACGTCAGCCTGGAGGCCGACATACCGCCCCCCGACGAGAAGAAAAAGAACAACAAATGAGTTGTGTCGCGGTGGGCAGAACTGCCCAATTTTACGATCGCGTCATTCATCGTCGCCGTCGGATTCAATGACGTCATCCTCGGATGATTCATCATCGTCAAGGTCGTCGCTTTCGACGTCTTCGTCGTCGGAATCCTCGTCGGTGTCGTCGCCACTTTCGGTCGCCCATTCGATGTCGTCGTTCTCATCGTCATGACCAACGTCGTCGTCGGCCTGAGGTGCCAACAGTGCCACAAGTTCTTTTTCGCACAGCTGGTTGATGTAGACTTCTCCCATCTCTTCTTCGAGGAGCGCAAGGGCCGTCGTGTACATCTTCACACTCGCGGGTTTGGCGCTGCCACCGCGACGGCGGGACTTCTTCGGCGGCGAGGCAACGGCGCCGCGGCCGCTCACGTAGATCATGGCGACGACGCTCAGCAGTTGACACAGCATAAAGCTGGCACAGATCGACACCGTATCGGTCATGGGGTAGCTCTTATGCCGGCCCATGACCCGGTTCAATTGTTGCTAAAGCCCGGCCGGCAAAAAAAACGAGTCAGCGCGAACGCTCGCTGGACAACGCTCACTGGGTCTTGCCAGAGGCGTTCTTGCGCTCGGTGCGATACATGATAAAGAACGCGCCCCCGCCGAGCATGAAGCCCAGAACGGTAAGAATGATGCCGGCGGTCTTTGTTTTGGCGGCCGCAATGATGATGACGCCGATGATAATGAGCACGATGGCGAACACGACCAGCGGAATCATGAGAATCGTGGGTGCGTGAGGGGCGAGTTGCTTGCCGATTTCCATCGGGACGCCGAATTCGGGGTTGGCGGCCATGAGCGCACTGTCCGCGAACGACGACATGGGGCCGGGACAAACAGTTAATACACGTCGCACAGATTTTGCGGTGGCCGCCGCGTCACGAGAAAACCACGGCGTTTGAGCATGATTTAACCCCAACTCTTGCACGTGCGACCCAAAACTCGATAATATGGTTCAGGGGCGAATCGAGACCCAGCACTAATTTGAATACACATACAGTCCAACATACGAGTAAGCTCGGCCGTTGCTATGCCAATTGAGTTCCAATACTTGACGCGAGAAGGCCGCAGTAAGAGCGCCATTGAGCGAACGGCGGACAACACGGTGGAGCTTCGATTCAAGCGCGGAGACCTGGCCGGGAAGTGCGTCATTCGTGACGAGCTGAGAAACCTCTACTACGTGTTTCCGTCCGAGACCGCGTTCCAGGAATGGTACGCCGCCCAGCCGCCGTCGCAGAAGTGCTGCCACGAGGTCATCTTCGGGTGGCAGCCGCAGCGCCTCAAGTTCGACGTGGACGCGAAGGCGCACCTCATCGACGCGCTGCCCGACGGCATCCTCGACGTCGCCATCGCGGCAGCAGAGACCTCCGCCGACGAGGCCGAGATCGTGGCGACCGACGAGACCAACGAATACCTGAACGAGGTGCTGGCCGAATTCGCAAACGACGACAGTGATGACAATTCTCTTAACGATGTCGAACGTCTTCGTTCCGCAAAGATTCGCGCGATTGTCGCCATTATCATCGAGGCCATTCTTGACGAGCTCTATGTTGCGTACTACGCAGTGGAAGACTTGCTGCCGGCACGTGACGACCTGATTGTCACCGACAGCAGCGGCCCTACGCAAAACGGGTGGAAGTATTCATTTCACATCGTAACTTTGCCGTACTTTGTCGCCGACAGTGACGAGGCTCGCGAGTTCTCGGATGCCGTCATCTCGCGCCTGCCCCAGCCACTGCGAGTGTTCGTCGACGCCGGGGTCAACAAGCGCACGCAGAACTTTCGTCTGATGGACTCGGCCAAGCCGGGCACACACCGATACAAGCGCGCGACCCCGGAAGTCTCCTACTCGTTCGGCACCATGCTTCCCACGTGCATGCGCGACACAATGATCGTGGCCCCCATCGGTTCCAAGATTCTCGCGCGAGTCTACACAGAGGCTAACGCGACCCACGGTCGCAGGGCCGCACCGAGTCGCACAATGCTGACCCGCTCGGACCCGATCGTCAAGGCGGCGCTGGAGCTCGCAACCCACGAAGGGATCACGAAGGGCCACGAGTTCACCGAGGTGCGTGGCACACTGATCTGCTTCGAGCGGCTCGAGCCATCGAACTGTCGCGTGTGCGAAGAGGTCCACCACCGCGACAACAGTCTCATGTTGAGCATCGACCTCGAGGGAGGCGTCCACGGGGGCGCCTGGCCCGGCACAGGCACCTTGCGCTGTCGCGTGATGGAGCACTGTCGCCAGGTCCGCAAGCGAGCCGTCCTCGTGGGTGAAATCGAGACAACGGCCGAGGCAGCGCGCGCGATGGGTGTCACCACGAAGGGCCCGAGCCGCCCCATTTCTTCCCCGACATCGCGGGGCCTGAGCGAACAGGTCGCGGACCGGGTCAGCTCCATCCGCAGCGGCGGCTGCAACCCGCACGACGCACTGTCGAGCGCGTTCGAGCAGTTGCCCGACGCGCAGAAAACGATCTACGCCGAGGACCACATGCGCCCGTACGAATTGGTGCCGACCCTCGCTGTGCTCGCCCAGATGAAGCTCGGTAAAACGAAAGCACTACGCGAATACATCAACACGAATTTCCCATCCGACGGTCTTGAAACAAGGGTTGTGCGATTTGTTACATTCCGCCAGACATTCAGTCGGGCGTTGACGGCAGCATTTCCCGATTTCACACTTTACACTGACGTACAGGGCGATCTCGATTCCGGCAGACACCCTCGCTTGATCGTGCAGGTCGAATCATTGCACCGCCTGCGCATGTCGGCGGCCCCCGAACCGGTCGACCTCCTGGTGCTGGACGAGGTCGAGTCGATCCTCGCGCAGTTCAACAGCGGTCTCCACAAGCACTTCAACGCGGCCTTCGCGATGTTTCAGTGGATGTTACGCACGGCGCGACACGTGGTATGCATGGATGCGAATCTGAGCGACCGCACATACCGCACGCTCGCACGCATGCGCCCAGCCCACCCGCCGCACTTCCACTGGAACCGTTTCGCGCGGGCGGCCGACGACACGTACTACTTCACGGCCGACCAGGGTGCCTGGCTCGAGAAATTGTACGAGGCGGTGCGCGCCGGCAAGAAAATAGTCCTCCCGACCAACAGCCTCTCGGAGGCGAAGGCGTTCGATGAGTCATTGCGGCGCGAGTTCCCGCAGCGCAAAGTGATGCTCTACAGCAGTGAGACAGCGCCCAGCGAAAAGACTCGCCATTTCGGAGACGTGCACACGTACTGGTCGGGACTCGACGTGCTCATATACACGCCGACCTGTTCTGCGGGCGTCTCTTTCGAGCTTGAACACTACGATGCGCTCTTCGGCTACTTCTGCGACGCAAGTTGCGACGTCGAGACATGCAGACAGATGCTCGGCCGCGTTCGCAACCTGAAAACGCGCGACCACTACATTTGCCTGCGCGCAACCGGCGCCGCACTGCCGGAGACGATCGACTCGATTCGTCGGGGTGTGTACGACAAGCGCGCGGGCCTCTACCGCAGCGTCGATGACGCAGCGCTCCAGTTCAAGTACAGCGAAGATGACGGCAGTATCTTGTACCACGAGTCCGACTATTTCTACTTGTGGCTCGAGACGGTGCGTATGGACAACCTGTCGCGCAACAATTTCGCTCGGCGCTTCATCGACCAGGTCGCCGACACGGGCGCGCGCGTCGACGTGTTGCCAGCCTCGACGACGCGTGAGGGGGCGGCGTTGCTTGTCGCCCACCGAGAAACGGGCGCCGACCTGAAGGAGGTGCGATACGTGGCGATCGCCGAAGCGGCAGATCTCACCGTCGAGGAGGCGGCAACGGTGCGCGACGCGCTGCAGGCCCAGCAGGACGTCGCGCCGGCGATGATCCTCGGCTACGAAAAATGGATCCTCCGCGACTACTACACCTGGCACGGCCGCCCCGTCGACGCCGATTTCGTGGCGCTTTACAACACGCGCAACGCCCGCCGAGTGTACCGCAACTTGCGGCGCATCACCGAGGAGGCGACCGTGATGGAATCGCTCAAGGCAATGCAGCGACGCGAGGCAGACCACTATTCGCACACGATGGAAACGCGGCCAACCGACTTCGGGTACGTGAACGAAAGTCGTGATCTCCTCCGCGAGCGTCAGACCTACACATTCCAGCCGAACTACCTCGCGATCTGGCTACTTCGAGTGTGTGGTTTCCGCTGCATCACGGACAGAGCGCGTATATCAGCGGTAGTTCTGGAGAGCAAGCTGCGCGCATCGCTCGACAAGCTGGCATCGACGGCCGACCGACTGGTAGTCGAGTTTGAAATACCGAAGCCAAACGTCGCGCGACTCTCGCGGGAGGACGACCGGATGAAGTTCATCTCAGGAATGTTGCGCACATTCAACCTGGTTCTGCGTCAAATGTACGGCATACAGGTGCAACGATCGGCGCGTCGCTCGAAGAAGGCGGGCTGGATCACTTACGAAATCGGGCACACTGACGTCGGTCGCCTGTTCGTGTTCTCGCAAGAGCCGGAGCCAGACAATGCCCCGGGGGGTGCCCGACCTCACGTGCAGTCCAACCTCGACCCACTGCCAGACGCGGACGACGGCAACGAGCGAATCAATATATTCCTCGATCACGTTGACTGTTCCGACAGTAACAATCCGCCGTTGCCAGACGAAACACCAGCCGAAGTCACAGAACCGGCCCCCGTGGACGATCACATCGCGGAAATGGAGGCATTCCTGCTCGAGCTCGGTAGCTGAGCGCATGGCCACCAGCATTTTTTAGTGACCCACACACTGTCTCGACTTCCGCGATCAGCCCTCGCTCAACCCATTGCGGCGACTATCGCCAACCCATCACAGCGACAAGCGCGCACAACCCCGTCGCAACCCATTGCAACCAATTTTAACACATGGGAACCCCTGGGTTTGGCAACTACGAGGGTTGCGATAGGTTGAGACGGGTTGCAATGGGTTGCGACGGGTTGCGACGGGTTGCGACGAGTTGCAGGTCGAGTACGAATTTGAAGGCTGCCCACAAGAGATCATATAACGTGACAACAACTACGCTATGAAGACCACTAGCGAACTCATTGAGGCCGCCGCGCCCAAACTTTACCATGTTTTGTCCGACCGGGCAGGGTTCGTGGGCGCGTTCACGAGCGGACGCGCGGCCCGGGACGTTGTCGATGCGCACCCCGGGGTTCCCTTCGTCATCCAGACATTCCCCGTCGCGGCCGGCATGCCGACCGAGATCGTGTGGGTCGTCGTCATGCGCGACATCGAGCACGTCGCCTTCGTCAGCAATGATATCGCCGAGGCCACCCGTGTGCATGAGGCATACAAACGTATCGGGCTAGTTTACGACGACGAGATCGGTTGGTGGCGCCAACTTGCCGACACGCTGAACGTCAGCGTGCGTGAGCGTTTACTGACGGAAACAACGGTGCTGAACCATCCGCCGACAGCCGAAGACCTCGCGCGGGCCTCGATCGAAGACGACGAGCGGGTCGCACGTTTGGCAGCCCCGTTGCCAGGTGGACCGTTGGAACAGTGCATCATCGAAAACATGGTTATCGATCGCCCGTCGATACTCGACATGATTGTACCGCTCGAATCGCGCACGGTAGAATTCGTCATGACAGAAAAAGAGACCGCGGACGACAATATTCAAACGGGATTGGACAATGAATTGTAAGTTAATGGAATCGCTGACATCATTGCGCCAGATTTTTTTGGTTCTGCGAGGTCTGAGAGCTTCTTGATCGTTATGTTATCGAGGTCTTTGAGCCTCTTAACCGTCACGGGCACAGGTTTCGCCACGACAGCTTTTTTTACCGGCGCTATCACGGGCGCCGGCATCTCGACGTCTGCGGCATTAGCAAGTCCACGAACATCGCAGAGAGTGCTTCTGATCGCCGGCGCGACCGACAACAACGCCGCCGTGAGCAGCGCATACGACCCGCGGGGGGCGGCAGCGGCGACGCCATACACCGCGGCGGTGCGCAGTCCAGCCTCGAGCCGATCGTACAGACCGCGGGCCATGTCATTCCAGGGGGTGGCGGCGAACGCATCGACGTGCCGCGGACACGCCAGGAGCCATAGCTGATCGCACAGAGCCTTGACTCTGTCGGGTTCGGGATCGTTACCCACCCGGGTGACAGGAGCGGCAACGCGGCGGCCAGCGATTCGGGCAGCCATTCGGGGCATACCTGAATGATTAAGAGTTCAGTTCCACATCCACCATTCAGTTTCGAAACCTCGGTCTTGGCTGACGGCCATGTTGCTACGACGGCTTACACTACTATGCGAGTAGCTAATAAGGGGATAGAGAATGCAGTCCTATCTCGGTGCCATCATCCTCTACATCATCATCATAGCCGCCATTGTGGGCGTAGGCGTGGCGGCCGTGATGGCCAGTCGCGAGACGCCGCTGAAGTTGAGTCCACCGGGTGTTCGTGAGCACTACGGTCCGCCGCCAGGAGTCTACCGGGCGCTGAACCCCTCGGAGCTGGGCGACCGCGGCTGGCCGAGCTGGCCGCTGGAGTACAACGCCAACACGGCGAGCTCAATCTCTCACATGATCGAGCGCTCCGCATAACAAAAAAGTGAAGCCGCACGATCGCTCAAACAGAGCAAGCCGTGCAAGTCGGATCGTCGCGCGTGCAAACCTCGGGTGCGTCCTCGGCAGCTCCAGTGTGATCCTTCACCGACGTCTTTTGTGAACCGGTCGCGGGGGCGGTGTGGCAGTAGTACATGCCGGTCTTCAATCCGGCCTTCCAACCCTCCATCAGGAAGCGCAAGATCTTCGACATGTCCGGGTCGGTGAAATACGCGTTCATCGACATCGACTGGCAGATGAACGGCGCCATCTGTTTGGCCATGCGAACGATGAGCACCGGATGAATTTCACGAGAGGTGCGATAGCGTCGGCGGATCTCTTCGGGGATCTCCGGGATGCTCTGAATGCTGCCCGCCGCGTCGACGACCCGGCGACGCATCTTGTCGTCCCAGAGGCCGAGCGTCGTGAGCTCGCGCATGAGATGGCGATTCACAACGAGGAACTCACCGGCGAGGGTGGTGCGCGTATAGATGTTGCTCGTGAAAGGCTCGAAGCATTCGTTTTGCCCAACGAGATTGCTCGTGGTCGCCGTTGGCATGTACGCAGTGACATACACGTTGCGAATGCCTCTTGTAACCGTCTCGCGCAGATCTCGCCACATAACAGGAGTTAAGTACCCGTCGGTGATCTTTTCGATCTCCGACTCCCAATCGGCCGCAAGAGTCCCTTCCATCTGCCACAAATCGGGCTGGAGCTGGCCCTTGCTCGTCGGGCTGCCAGAGAACGAGGAGTAGGCGCCGTCAACGCGGGCCAGCTCGGCCGATTCGTTCATGGAGGCATAGTAGATCACGGCCGCGATGGAGCGCGCGCAAGCCTGAGCCGACTCGGAGCCGTACACATGGCCAAGCCGCACCAACACGTCCGCGAGACCCATGATGCCGATGCCGATGGGGCGGTGGCGCTGGTTGCTGGCGCGGCAGTCCTCGCTCGGGTAATGAGTCTGGTCGATGACGCGGTTGAGCGCGCGCACCTCCAGCGCCGCCGCGGCCATAATCCCCGCCAGATCAAGTTTCGGTTTGCCATCATCGCCGTCGATAATGTAGGACTCGAGGCAAATCGCGGCGAGATTGCAGACACCGGTTTCGCCATGGCCAGCATTGTCCGGATTGAACTTCGCGTATTCATCCGAGTCGAACTTCGTCCAGGTCGAGATCAGCACCTCACAACACAGATTGCTCATCGTAATGGGCGCGATGTTCATCATGTTCGATTTGCGATTGATATTGTCCTTGTACATCCAGTACAGCTTGCCCATCTGTGCCCACGTCTTGAACGCCTCGCTGAAGAGCTCGCGAGCCTTGACGCAGCGACGATGCTTGCCTTGTGCAACGTAATGAGCAACCAGTTTGCGATACTCATCACCATACACGAGGTGGAGATTCTTGGCTTCGTTGGGGCAGAAGAGATACCAGTCGCCGGCCGTTGAATCGTTGACACCGCCGGCCGCCACGCGTGCGTCGTTCGCGAGCTCGGCCTCCAGCGCCTCCATAAACAGGTCGGGCACCCAGGCGGCGTACGAAACTTCCGGCGCGTTGAGGCGGCGAATGGCCATTTCACCTTTCTTGCGCGGCATCGTCATGTAGGTGAAGATGTCATCGTGATCGAGACTGAGATACAGCGCGAACGCCCCGGGTCGCTTGCCGCCCTGGTCGACGTAGACCTGGGTCTCGTTGAGCACCTTGATGTAGTGCTGAATGCCCGAACTGCGGCCGCCCGTGCCGTGAATCTCGGAGCCCTTGGCGCGCACGCCGTGAAGGCTGATGGCAACACCGCCGCCCGTTTTGCTCGTCATGGCCGCGACCGAAACGACATCGAACAGGGTTTTCAGATCGTCGGCGGTCGGGATCGTGAAGCACGACGACATCTGGGGGACGCGCGTGCCCGCGTTGAGCATCGTCGGCGTGGCGTTCGAAATCTTCTGCGTGCTCAGCATGTCGTAGAACATGAAGGCGTCCTGAAGGCTGGGACGGTTGCCCTGCATGAACAGCGCGATCGCAATGCGCATGTAGAGGTGGTGAGGCCGTTCCATCGTCTGGCTGTCGAGAAGCGACGACTCGCCGCTGCTCGACGAGGGGCGCAGGAGATAGCTCTTGGCGATCGTCTGGAAGCCGAAGTAACGCAGCAGATAGTCGCGGCTCGGCACCATGCGGGCATCGATCTCCGGGGCAAACTCCTCGATCAGCGACACGAGCCGCGGCGACAGGCGCGAAGACCCCTCGCTGATAAGGAGGCGCACCATCTCGAGCAGCGACGTGGGCGTGCGCTTGTGGAGGTCGCTGAGGTAGATGCGGGCGGCGAGCCACTCGTAGTCGCTGTGGCGCGTGGCGAGCGACGTGCAGAGCTGGGCCGTCTCGTGGTCGAGCTGGCGCGTCGACATGCCGTTGCGAAAGCGGCGCACGACCTCGGCGGTAATGAGCGGCGGGTCGAGGGACGCAAGCCGGGGGCCGTAGTGGCCTACGCCGCGGCAGAGCTCGGCGTTGCGCTCGGTGATAAGGTCGAAGCGGACGGGCATCTTCAGGCCGTGGCGGTCGACGACGTAGCTTTCCGACATGGCGCGTATACAGGCGCGAACAACGTTTCAAATTCGCTATGCACGGGCTGTTTTGCAAAATTGAAAGCGAAAATACGCAAACATTATCACCCCACCCATGGCCGCCACCGAAGCAAATTTGGCGCGTTTGACCGACTTGACACTCTCGACAGCCGAGGCTTTGAATCAACTGACGGCGATTCTGGCGAACAAGCAAGCTCAAGAGCGAGGCGACGTCACAACAGTGCCAGCGGCAACGTCACCCCAATTTCGATGGCAGCAGGGCGAGAAGCAGCGGACAGCACTCATGCCGATCCGACACGAGGACATCTGGGCGTTTCGCAAGAAAATCGAGGGCCTCCACTGGACGGCGCAGGAGGTGGACCTCTCCAAGGACAAAGCCGACTGGACAACGCGCATGGACGCCGATCAGCGACACTTCGTCGCGATGCAGCTCGGCTTCTTCGCGGGGGCCGACCTCTGGGTGCTCGACAACCTCGCCGAAAACTTCTCCCAAGAAATCGACTGTCTCGAAGCCAACATGGCGTTCGCGGCCCAAATGGACCAGGAGTGCACACATGCCGAAAGCTACAGCCTTCAGATCGAGGCGGTGATGTCGGGGGAGGAGCGGGACAACACGATGAACGCGGCGGAGCACATGCCGGCGGTGCGCAAGATGCGAGACTGGGCATTCCGCTGGTTCGACCGCGGCATCGACATCGGCGAGCGTCTGGTCGCCTGGGCAATCTTCGAGGGCGTGCTCTTCAGCGCAAGTTTCGCCTCACTGCAGTGGCTGCGTGAGGCGAACCTCCTAACAGGGATCACGGAGTACAACACCTTCATCGTGCGCGACGAGGGCGTGCACACTCTCCACGCATGCCTGTACGTGCGCCGCTACCTGGTGAACCGACCGAGCGCGGCCCGAGTCTACGAGATCTTCGACGGCGCGATCGAGACCCTAGACGACTTCGTCGACACATCGCTGCCCGTGCGGCTGATCGGCATGAACGCCGACCTGATGCGGACATACGTACGGTTCCAAGCCGACTGCGTAATCGAGGAGCTGGGCTACGAGCCGAGGTACCGCGTGGAAAACCCCTTCCCGTTCATGGACAAGCTCTCCCTCAACGAGGTGGCGAAGGCAAACTTCTTCGAGCGCAACTCAACACAGTACCAGAGCGTAACGCGGGCGGGCGCCTCAAACTTCGCGCTCGACGACAGCGAGGTCGTGTGTTAGCGCGAACCGAGGTAGTGTGTCCAAGCGCGAACCGAGGTCGTGTGTCCATGCGCGAACCGAGATCGTGTGTCCATGCGCGTCGGCTATCCGTTATTTTTTACCCTTCTGAGACCGCAATCTGAGAATTCGTTGATATCCGAGACCACGACTTGAGAATTCGTTGCCGTATCTGAGACCAGGGGTTGATCAACTGTGCCAAAGAGAGAACTGGCGGGTAACGTCGTCGCCAAAGCGAGCATGTCAGAGATCGTTCGACCACAGGCCACAAATGCAACCATCCGCGGAATGGTTGTTTTTCAATGAATTAGACTGAATGACACATACCACGACCATATTGCGGCATTATATGGACTATGCCCAGCTACAGGTCGTATCGTATTTCCACGACGGGCTCGTACCGGTTGTTGTCGGCCAGCGACGCCCCCGGCAGCTCTTCGCACACCCGCGCGCATACATCCAGAAAGCCGGCGTTCTCCAGCGCGGGAACCGATGTGCCGTCGCCGGTCAGACCGGTGGCGTCCAACACGCTGGCGATGAACTGGAAGC
>Ga0172380_10001243_pt1 | contig 44550 bp, 57 predicted proteins | sample Leawe162metaG_FD_119747 | JGI IMG/M metagenome (GOLD analysis project Ga0172380, IMG submission 119747) | Leachate microbial communities from a municipal landfill in Southern Ontario, Canada - Leachate well 162 metaG | ecosystem: Engineered > Solid waste > Landfill > Unclassified | place...
ATATGATTACAGATGAAGAAATATCTGAAGTTGAGTATGCCCTTAATACAAGGCCTAGAAAGAGGCTCGATTGGAAAACACCATTAGAATTGATGAGTGTTGCACTTCAAGGTTGAATTCGCCTGCTTTAATATTGACAAGCACCGTTTTTTATGCTACCATTATTTATTCATTGGGATGGGCCCAGTGAAAGTACATTCCACTCACTGATTCTGAGCAAACTCAGAACAGAAAAAAGGAGGAAACAATGGTACAAGGACATTTCAACAGTGTGGCCGATGTAAACGGTAGAAATGTAGCAGGAAGTCTTGCAACACTGAACATGGAAGCGGTGAAGCAGATGGGCTTCAACTATCTGACAACAAGGACGTATTTCAGCAGAACTCCGAAAAGGGTGAAAGGAAAATACATCCTGAAGTCAGCAGAAGCAACCCTGGATTTTTCCGACCATACCTGTGAGCGGTATCAACTGGATATCAAGTTCACAAACAAAGAAGACGCAACTGAACTTGAAGACCTGATCATGGCTGGAAAAATCTGGCCAGATGTCTGCTACGAAGATCAACAAGTACCCGCTCCGTGTCGACACCTCAAGGATCTTTTCCGCGAGATGTTCGGCATCATCCGCCGCGAAGTTTCACGCAAACTGCATTTCGCGTAAATCTCTCCTTAAAAGTTTGCAAACTGGCTCCCTTGGAATATTCCACGGGAGCCTTTAATTTATTAAATAAGTTCCAACTTCGTCCCATAGCCCCAACAGATAAAATTAAAAAAGAGCACCCTCAAAGGTGTTCTTTTTTAATTTTATTTCTTGAGAATGATGAGGGATTCGAACGGGCAGCAAAGCAAGTTAAATTTCAGCAGAAAGACAACGCAGCGTGCGCCGATGAATGAGAGCGCGCGAGCATTCAGCGCTGCCCAGGACAAAGAATGAACGAGCGGCGGCGAGTGAGTGATGCGAAAATCCCCTATCACCAGCCAATACCATCAAAGGCTTTTAAAAGTATTTTTATCGTGTTTAAACCCTTAAATATTGACATATTTTACGCATTATACTATTATTGTTTATCAGTGAGGAATATGAAGATGCTTTTCATTAATAACAATGTGAATACAGATACCATATTTGCAAACAAAAAAGCTCGCACCTTTCAGAAACAGTTTCGACAAGTAACCTGAAAAATACAAGCAAGAAAGGAGGTACTCTCATGCTAGCACTTTGGTTTTGGACTTGTGTCATTGTTGGAAGTATTTTGCAAGCCCTTGGAGTTCCAATTGGAATTTCATACGGTTTATGCACAGCACCTTTCATTGTATTCTGGCTAATTGTTGTCGTAGGAGCGACAAAGGATACAATTTGTGACAAGGATTCATCATCAAGCTATGGTTCAAGTGATGAATATCACATAGAAGGAAGAACCTCTAAAGGCGATAAATTCGAAGGCACAGCTAGACGCAAATAAAGCAAAATTACTAGCACTTTTAGGCGGAGATAAATCTCCGTCTTTTTTCATGCTTAAATACATGTTTAGATTAAATAATTTCAAACAGCATCCTATGTGGTCAGCAGATAAAATATAAAAAAACAGGCTCGAGCTTATTAACTCTCACCTGTTTTGATCAATTGATCTGAAAACCTTATTTGCATTTTCCAGGAATCAAACTAATCATGAAACCATTGGTCATTGAACAATAAAGATCCTCCCGCATGTCAGCAAACTTCCGGCCATGCGGGAAAATTTTTTCCATAATCTCAATTGATTTTTTATCACGGATTATGGTGAACCCATTTTTCCCCTTCTGAACAATGACTGTTTTCCTGACAGTCAACTCCTCCTCTGCTGACACAACCACAGCCATAGCGAAACCTAATGCGAAAAAAAGCAGGGTTACCAAGATTTTTCTTGTCATACTTTCCTCCTTCATTCGAGATTTGTTGAAACATTGTCAACAAAATGTTGATTAGCAAAGGAACCATTGAACTATTTCAATAATAGCAGAAAAAGCGTCTTCCCTGCAAAACCTTGACTTTTTGAGCAAATTGAGTATAATGATAAATCATTCTTTACCAATTTAAGCACAAAAAAAATACAGGGGGGGGTCGATAACAATGAAATGCCCGAATTGCAGCAACAGAAAATTTGATGTCTATGAAGCTCGTGGGTTCACCGCCAAACAAAGTCCAATCAAAGAATGTGAATGCGGAGAAGTTTGGCGTCTAGTTCCTGATGGCGACAAAATGAGAGTTGACGTCATCAGGCAAGGCAAAAAGCCTGATGTCAAAAATGATACTGCTTGATAGAAAAAAGTATTTTGCTGCTGCGAACACATAGCCCAGCGGGCCAATTCAAAAACGGAGGTATACTCAATTGCCAATGACCATCAGCATCACAGCCAATGACCACCGTCCCGAGTTCATCAGAACATACCGCGACAGCATTGTTCTTGATGCGCGACAACTTCAAGGCATCATTCCCAAGGAGGAGCTGCGCCAGCTGATTCCAGAAGGAGCAGGCATCCATCTTGAGTTTCGCGACAGAAAAGAAATAACAATGCGAGTATTGGGAAAAGTTCCATTCAGCTGCATTTTCGACAAGGAAGAAATGCCAGCCAGCAAACTTTTCGCCATCAAGCCTAATCGCGAACACAGCATCAAAATTGGTCGATTGACCCTGCAGGTATCCGCAGCAATCTGCTGATATCTCAACTCTACACGAAAACAAAGCAGCTTGAGCGCCAAATGGTGCCAAGCTGTTTTTCTTTTGTTATATTTTTATAAACAAGAAATATTTGTTATCATTAATAGTATTAATAGCTAACCATTGACTTTGTGTTGATTTTATGATATACTTAAACGTTTAATTGCCAAGGAAATCCTATGTTTATAAAAGCCTTGATTTTAAGCCTCTTACTCCTGCTTCCTTTTGGTGCCAGTGCCAATTGCGATTTGAGCGTGAAAAATGTGAAAGCCATTTCCAAATCCTATCTCGACGTCATCGGCAGTAAAAAAGCTGGAAAACCGAAACTGATTGTCAGCAACAAAAAGGTCAAAGGTTATTACGCTGAAGAGCTCAAGGGGGTCATTACCATCTATCCTAAATCATTCAAAAGGCAATACTGCGACCAATACTTTGACAGCCTTACGCCATTTATCAATAAAGTTATCGCCCACGAATACACGCATTTTTTGGATGAAAAAAACAGCCTCTCCAAAAAGATTGGCGAAAAAGAAATGTCTGAAAAAACCGCCGAGATTGGTGAGCATGTCTTTGATATGATTGCCCAAGCCAGCAAGACTCCCCCGAAAAAATTAAGCAAGGCAGATAAGAAAAAGTTCAACAAACTACTGAGTTTTATTAATCGTCGCTAACCACATAGAACACAAACAAAAAAACTGCCTTCAACGGGCAGTTTTTTGTTTGAATTTTTGCAAAGAATTAGGCTAATTCCTCCAGTGCTTTTTTCAGCACCTCCATTGGCTGCACGCCAACATATTCTTTGACGACCACGCCGCCTTTGAAAATCTTCAACGCCGGAATCGACATGATGCCAAACTTTGAAGAAACTGCTCCGTTTTCATCAACATTCAATTTTCCAACTTTTGCTTTGTCGCCCATTTTTTCAGCCAGCTCCACCACGATTGGCCCCATCATTTGGCATGGTCCACACCAAGGCGCCCAAAAATCAACCAATACCGGCACTTTTGAAGCAATAACTTCTTGATCAAAATTTTGATCAGTAAACTCCATTTCTTTACTCATGTTTTTTTATTTAATTTGATTACATACCCCCATAGGGTATATTAGCATATCAAAAATTAATGTCAACATTTCTAATATAGGCAATAAAAAAAAGGATTTCTCAATTTGAGAAACCCTTCTAAACTTGAATCAGGTTCGATTCGATTCACTACTGCGCATCAGTGATCGCATTCGCGCACAAGCACTCCCTTGTTTTTGCTTTGAAAAATTCACAGGAGAAAAGATCGTTCTGTGGATCCATGTTGTCTGCATAAAAACTGCAGAGCTCCTGATTTTCCAACTCAGTGCAAATGAACATTTTTTTGCACTTACTCTTCTTGACTCCGCCAAAAAATGACAGCAGCAGGTGGTGCTCAACAAAGCTTGCCACTGTGCCCAGGGCCATGCCGACGGTTTGCTGCCTGTCAACTCTGAACTTTGTTTTGTTGAGATTGACCGTTTCCTGCATTTTGGCCAGAATTTCCTTTTTTTGTTCGGGAAATTCTCGCAGATTGCAGCACAAACAGATGACATATTCTTCCATCGAAGCAAAGCTGGCGCATTTTCCAATTTCTTTTTGAACAAAAAAATCAGGACACTTTTGCATCAAAAGTGTCAGCCTCGCATACTCCCTATCAACAGCAACATCCTCAAAACCATCCATAAGACTTGGCATACGTACCCCTCCTAAAGTTTTATTTGCTGACTTATTTTGTTGTTAAAGTAGCTTTCTATCTTACAGTGTAAAACAAAATTTGTCAAGGTTTGCTAGCGATAATCAAAAAAGAGGCCCCTGGGACCTCAATTTCAATTGGATTTTCAATTGCGTCTATTGTTGCATGTGATCGCAAATGCCATCATTATTGGCGTCGACAAAATTTCCCCCTCGATTTTGTCCTCTCTCTCCCTGATTTCCAGCTGCGCGACCACCCATCATGCCTCGTCCACCACCTTGACCCAATCCAAGATCTTTGCGAATTGCATTGGCTTCATCATATTTTCCCTCCACCATCAAATTATGCATTTGAGTAAAGCGAGCTGAGTCTTGCTGACTGACAGTCTTACTTGAGCCAAATTGACCCATCATGCCCCTCCCTTGAGTTTGAGATGCAAACGCACCAACCCCATAGGCGACAGTCCCAATGACCGCCAAACTGAAAATCCCCAAAATTATTCCTTTATTTTTCATAACTTTTATTTATTACTTAAATTAATTGTTGCCAACATGACATATAACGTAAGTAATTGGAAAAGTTTTCGTTTTAGTTTCTATTAGCACCGCAACTAGTATTTATCATCCCACAAGATTGACCTCCAATAGCGCCGCCGCCCATCATGCCTTGTCCCATCCAAGGACGAATTTCAGTTGCCTGAAAAGTGTTGTTGTCTTCCTGCGTTCCAATAATCTTGATCATCTGTCCCACTGAAACATCAGCTCTTGGTCTGATCAAGGTTTTTTCAGAAATAAGCACCTTCCAGCTTGATGCATTCAAATCTGTGATCTCAAGTTCCCTGTTTGAACTTGCCACAACTCTGCCAGCAAGAAAACCTTGAGCTGGTTTGCTCCATTGAGATTCCCTGGTAACCATCATATGTTTTCCATAAAATGGCATGCCACTAGCCATCATAGAATTAAACCTTCCGCCAATACCCACAAAGGACATGGCCACACCGAGCACTATGATACTTCCAATGGTTACCAAGGATATTTTGACCCAACTGAAACGATAACCAGTTTCGGTTTTTCTGATTTCGAAAAAAGCAGCCACCAAAAATATCCCGAGTGCAATTGCCCAAAAATATGGAAAGATGGACAAGGAATAACTCAACATATTTTGATGCATGAAATTGTACAGATCCCAATCCAAACTTGAGAGCAGAAAATAGGCCGCTGAAAAGGATGCTGCCCCGACAATAATAATCAAGCCAAATAAAGCCCACATGCCATATTTCCTGACCAAATATTTCCATTTTGGCTCCGGCGACAGATGCTGCTTTTTGATTTTTCCAATTGTATCTTTGATTAAATCTTTCATACCCAGTAGTAGAAATTCAAATGGGCTTTGCCCAAAAAATTTCTTATTTCCTTCAATTTATTATCTCATACAAAAACCCAGTGTCAGAATTCTATTATATATATTTTTGAATTTTCGCTACTGGGCATATTTTTAAAAACAATTAATGTTCTGCTCCTTCATATTTTTTACTAGCAGCTCCTTCCCCCTGGCAATTAGGGTCGCCACTGTTCCCTTTGGTTTCTTCAGAATATCCATAATCTCCTCATACTCCAAATCCTCCACAAACCGCAAAATCAACACTTCTCTATATTTGATCGGCAACTCTTGCATGCAATTTTTGATCTTCTCGACGCAATCCTTGTTCATGATATCTTTTTCCATGTGAACACTCGCACTGATTATTTTTTCCCATTCATAATCCTCCAGGGAATTTGTCTGTGGCCGCGCATTGGATTTGCGGAAATAGTCGATAATGTGATTGTGCGCGATGCGATAAGCCCAGCTGGAGAATTTCAACTCCTCGTCATATTCATTTAACTTCTGATAAATCTTAATGAACACCTCCTGCAACAAATCCTGAATGTCATCCTTTCCAAGCTGAGTCAGACGACGAATATAGTGAAAAAGCGGTCCCTGATACCGCTCCATCAAAAGACCGAACATTTCCGGATCCTTTTTCGACAATTCAATTAAATCGGTGTCCGAAGGGACAATTTGTTCAACCATAATTCAATGATAGCACAATTAGTACGTATTTTCCTGCATTTTGTTTTCAAAAAAAATACAGCCCGACTGGACTGTATTTTGAGAAATATCATCTGACAAAGATGTTACTTCAGACTTTCAATAACAGCGCGAAAATCTTCGGTCTCAATAAATTCACCTGCTGCATTTTTGATGTCGTACTTTGGTCCAATGTCCTTAAGTTTCATGGCCCGGTCGACACCGACAGGCAAATTCAATTTTTCCTGAAAAACTGAAAAAGGAATCTTGGTGGTATCAATCACATATTGGAGCGTGTTGCTGCCCCGCAAATTGTCAGCATTCAATTCCCCAGTGCTCGTGACAATGTTTGAGGGAGATTTAGTTTTCCAAGCAGGAGTCAACATCAAAATGCCCAGCGGAATGAAAAAGGCTGCAAGAATCATCCAGCCAAAATTCTTCTTAGAAACCTCCTTGCCAAAAGTCGTGGCTTTGAGGCTGCTGTTGGGACAATTTTTGACGCAGCCAAGGCAACTGATGCAATCGGCTGAATTGACTTCTTTGACATTGGCGATATTCAATTTTGCCGGACACACGATGTCGCATTTTCCACAGTCGATACAACTGGCTTCATTTCTTTTGATTTTAAAGGGGCTTATTTTTTTGATAATTCCCATTGCTGCGCCCAGTGGACAGAAATAGCGGCACCACCAATTTCTCGAAAACAAAGAGGCGAACAACAATGCAGCCAAAATGGAATATCCCGCCACCTTTTCATCAAATTCTTCACCCAGATGCATGAGCGCATTGAAAGGGTCATATCCCCTGAAAATCAAATCACCTGTTTTATAAGAGAAATATACAATCACTGCCAAAATGACGTATTTCAGATATCTGGCATATTTGTCCAACCAAACAGGAAGTTCAAGATCCTTTTTGATTCCAAGTTTTTTGCCAAGTCCACGAATCCATTCCTGAAGCGCACCCAGCGGACACAAAAACGAACAAAACACTCGCCCAAAAACCAAAGTCAGCAAAATCACAATTCCCATCAAGATAAATGAACTGGTATAAATCCTTTGCAGATATTGTCCTGTGGCTATATAAGTGAAAAATCCTTCAACTGCGCCAAATGGACAATATGCATCAATTGGCGCAGCCTTTTCAATGCCAAACCTCAAATGACTGATTGTCAAAAACAAAACAATCCCAAGCACGATTGCTTGAGAAATTCTCCGCGGCGTAAAAACATTTTTCATTTTTTCTTGACCTGTTAAATTTTGGTAATCCAAAATATTTAACATGGGTTGTGTTTAAAGTATTATAAAAGGTATCAAACCTTTTGGTATCGTCGCTCACTCGGAAATACTCGTCTGCTGACGAATCATTTTGCTCGTTCCGCTAGATAATAAAAAGTTTAACCAACAAAGTTATAACGTATTCAAAAATATTTGTTTTCAAAAAAAATACGACTCCTTGAGCCGCATTTTTTAAAATTTAAATTGCATCAATGACTCTTTTAAGTTTCTCTTCAACTTCCTTGGCAATTGGAGCCAAAGCTGGATTTTCCACCATACTCATGGCGATGGTGGGCAGGATTGTGGAAATCGTGACATCGCCATTTTCCCCATAGACAATTACATTGCACGGCAACAACAATCCCATTTCTTTTTCCATCGCCAAAACTTTATGCGCAGTGGTTGGATGACAAGCTCCCAAAATAACATAGTTTTCAAAATCCACGTTCAATTTTTTCTTGAAAGTTTCTTTGGCATTTATTTCCGTTATCACACCAAAACCTTCCTTGGCAAGCTCATTCCTCACCTTTTCCAATGCCTCATCAAATTTCAGTGTTGTTTGTTTTTTATAACTAAATTCCATATGTTTTAATTTAATATTTATCTCAAAATAGCATTGAATAGATATCCAGTAAAAATTATTCCCAGCCCTACCACACTGGCAAAAATGACAATCAATTTCACCTTCATCACTTTTTTAAGAATCATGAACTCTGGAAGTGAGAGTGCAGTAACGGCCATCATAAAAGCCAAGGCTGTTCCCATGGCCACGCCTTTTTCAGTCAGCACTCCCACCAATGGAATCACGCTGGCTGCATTGGAATAAAGCGGGATGCCGATGATAACTGCCAAGGGCACAGCATACCATTTGTCAGCTCCTGCGTATTGAGAGAGAAAATCAGCTGGCACATAGCCATGAATCCAAGCACCGATCCCCACGCCGATCACAACATACAGCCAAACTTTTTTCACAATGTCAAAAGTATATGTCTTTGAATATTGAATTCTTTCTTTCCAACTCAACTCTGGCAGATTAATATTTTTCCCATGGCCATTGAGTGCAAACTCTTCCACTAAACTTTTCACATTCATTTTTTCAATCACCATGCCAGCAAAGATTGCAATCAAGAGTCCACTGACAACATAAATTAGCGCGATTTTCCAACCAAACATCCCTAGCAGCAGCACCAATGCAACTTCATTGATCATGGGAGATGCCACCAGAAAAGAAAAGGTGGTGCCAAGCGGCACTCCCGCCTGCACAAAGCCCAAGAACAAAGGCACGGCGCTGCAAGAACAAAAGGGTGTAATTATTCCCAGTAGTGAAGCCAAAATATTACCCACATATTTTTTTTCGTGTGAGAGGATATTTCTGATTCTTTCCTTAGGCAAAAATGAACGAATGATTGAAACCGCAAAAATGATGACAAGTAAGAGCAGCAGGATTTTAAGTGTGTCAAAAATGAAGAAATCAACCGCACTAGCTAATAAAGTTTCTGGCACAATGCGAAAAACCGAATATGTCAGCCAGTCTGCAAAAAGTTGTATTGAGTAAAAGATGTTCATTTTTTTATTTAATTTAATTATTCCTATTATACCCCCATAGGGTACAATAGGATGTTTTTATTCTATAGTCAATGTCAAAATAATGGCGTTTTTTCTAATTTTCAGCTAAACTAACAGTATTATGCACTATAAACTTTATACAACTTCCATTAAAGCTTGGGATGCCATGCTTGAAGCAATCGACGGAGCCAACAAGTCCATCTATTTAGAGATGTATATTTTTCTTGACGATACAGAGGAAAGCCATGATTTTATCGGCAAACTAATCCTCAAGGCAAAAGCAGGGATCAAAGTGATTATTGTTGCTGATGCCTATGGAAGCAGGTTGTTCAAAAAAGAAACCCTTGAAAAATTGAAGGATGCCGGCATTGAAATATTATTCTTCAGTCATTGGCTGAGACACATCCACCGCAAAGTCATGATCATTGATGAAAAATTCGCTTTTCTTGGTGGAGTAAACATCGGGAAAAAATTCTCTCAATGGAAAGATTTGCAGATGAAAATCAGTGGGAGAATTGCAAAAAGACTGCTCAAATCGTTTGCCTACACCTACGAAATGGCGGGTGGAAAAAATGAGAAATTACTAAAACTCAGGAAGATGAAATTTTCATACAAACTGAAATTTTGGCTCGTTGAGCATTGGCCAAGCAGAAATATTTTCACGCTGAGGGAACATTACACTGAAAAAATAATCGGCGCAAAAGAAAAAATACAGATAGTTAGCCCATATTTCACGCCCCCGCACTGGATGCTGTCCCTTCTTGATGCTGCCATCAAAAGAAATGTCATCGTTGAAATATATGTGCCAGACGAAGTCGACATCCCTATCATGAACAGAGTAAACCTGCATTATATCGACAAGATTTATTCTATTGGAGCGAAAGTTTTTTTGGCCAAAGAAATGAACCATGCTAAGATTTTCATCGTTGATGGCAGTGAAGGCCTGATTGGTTCACAAAATGTGGATCTTGCATCTTTTCGATACAACTCTGAACTTGGCATATTTTTCACCGACAAAAAACTCCTGCAAGAGTTGTCTGGAATATTGAAAGAATGGTCGCAAGAATCGGACGAGTACAGACCATTGCATTACAAGATGCGCCTAGTTGATTATGTGATCCTAGCACTCAGTAAGATCCTTTATCCGATATTATAGAATTTTTGTGAGACTGTTTTCTTCTGAGGCAACAGGGAGCGACAGCGAGCTATTAGCGAAGCAGTCTTAACTCCTGACTGCAAGCGTGCCGAAGAAGGAAGCAGGCGAAACAAAAATACGTTCCGCGCTATGCCGAAAATTCAAATCACTTCCAAAGGAATCAGAGCAGCCCTGAAAAAATACACTCCTTACCACTCACTGGTAGAATATATCTGGAATGGTTTTGATGCTCAAGCCTCAGTCATTAAAATAGATTACATTGCCAATGAACTTGGGAACATTGATAGCATTTCGATCAGTGACAACGGTTATGGCATTCCTCATGGCAAATTGCAGGACAAATTTGAGCCGCTTTTTGAATCGAAAAAAGCTCTTGAAAACAAACTAAAGAAAAATCTTTCCGCCATTCACGGCAAAAACGGAATTGGGAGACTGACCTTTTTCACTTTCGCCAGAAACGCATCTTGGAAAACAATTTACAAGGAAAATGAAATCAACCTGACCTATGAAATTTATGCCAACGCTGAGAATATAAACCTCTATACCGGTGTGAATGCCACTCCTCATCAAACAACAGAGCAAACTGGCACCACAGTAACTTTCACCGGAATTCATGGTCTCACATCTCCACAGTTGGAGGAAAAATTTCAAGAATATATTCTCAAGGAATTTGCCTGGTTTTTGGCGCTCAACCGAAACAGGCATTTTGAAATTATCATCAACGGAATTCCCATTGATTTTAAAAATATTATTGCTGACAGCGAGCACATTGAGCTTATCCATCCAGAAACAAAAACGGCCTTTTTCCTTTATTATGTTCGCTGGGATCAGCGCCTCAATAATGAACCTTCACGCTACTACTACATAAATTCAGAGCACCAGGAGCGCTGGAAAGAACCAACCGCCATCAAGAATAAGGGTGAACAATTTTATCACAGCCTTTTCATTGAAAGCGCCTATTTCAACTCCTTTGGCTTCCAAAGTTCCGAGACTCCAACCCAAGAAGCCTTGATCGTCGGCACTCGCTCCGATGCGCAATTCAAATTCCTGCGCAAAAAATTGGCCAACATCCTGCGCATCAAGCGCAGACCATTTCTAAAAGGTTTTGCCGAGCAGCTGTTGCTCGAATACCAACAGAAAAATATTTTACCAACCGATTCAAAAGCAAATCTAAGGGAATTGATCAAAATTCTATATGAAATGCAGCCAAGAATTTTCACCTCCTTAAATTCAGAACAAAAAAAGATGCTGGTTGGACTACTTGGAATCGTTTTGGAAAGCGGAGCAACTGATAAAATCCCAGAATTCATTGCTACGGTCATTGAACTCACAGTCGATGAACAGAAAGAGCTATCGCAGATGCTCTTGCCAAACTAATGCAATAATCCATACAAAATTTCACCCATTCACAAAAGCGCCAACAGGCGCTTTTAATTTCATGAAAAATATCCCACGATTACTTTGTATTAGATTGCATAAGATATTAAGCGCATTAAATTTATGAAAATTCCCAAAAAACTTCCTCAATTTGAAGGTCTTCCAGTCATATTTGTCGCAAGCGGAGAATATGAGGCTCGCTTTTATGTGGCTCACAAAGGTGAAATAAATTTAAAAGAGAGTCTTAAGATGGAGCCCAGAGAAGAAGCCAGAGAAAAGCAGGCTTTTACTGGGCACAAAGCTGGCATGCTCGATCTCTCCTCAGTTTCACACCATGGAAACTACATCGAAGATTTGAAAATGAAATTTGCCCGAAGTGTTCATAGCATCATTCACAACTTGATTGCCGAATACAAACTCAAGGAAATATATCTTTTTGCCCCAAAGTATGTAATAACCAGAATTTTGGATGGGTTAGGAGCTGAGGATAAGAAAAAAATCAGAATGCAATTCTACAAGGAATATACCAAGGATGGTCCACTAAAACTTGTGAGAATTTTTAATGCAGAAGTGGAGGCAGTACAAAGAAACGTCCTTCAAGACTCCGAAGAAAGACCCTTCATTACATAAAAAACGCAAAGACCGCACAATATTAAATGTGCGGCCAAATATTTCAGAAGAGATTTTCATCAGGCGCAATCGATGTTGCTTAATCAAGATAATCACTTTCAATCTAACCTGCTCAAGTATTCAAATATCCTTTCTGAAAAAGGGTCATCTTTTGTCATCCATATCCGTAACGACGTTTTTTCGGCTTCTCGATGAAATTATACCAAAAAATCCAGGCTGACAAGATACTCACGGAAGAAAACAGCATGGTTAGTGCGATAGCTGTTTTTTTTTGCCTTAATTCAGCATACTCTTTATATTTTTCAACATTGTTGATGCGTCGCTTGTTTTGAAAATTGCTATTTGTAAGCCGATCTTCCAAAGCAGTATCCAGCATTATTGGATGAGCTCTTGCCACCAGTTCAAAAGAATTGAAAGATGCTCCCACCTGCTCCAATTCAAAAATTGATTTTTTTTCAACCCTAGCCACATCTTTTGAAATATTATCAGCAACCACACTGCCAACGACCGACTTATCAGTTTTTTTATTTTGCAGTGGGATGATAAGCTCCTGTCCCGGAAAAATAAGATTAGGATTCGAGCCGACAACCTTCCTGTTAGCAGCGTACAATTCCCTAATTTTAACCTGGAAATTTTCGGCAATCCCAGAAAGGCAATCCCCTTGCTTCACCACATATGTTTGAGCCGCCAAAACATTCTGACACAAAAAAACTATTAGTAGCGTGACCATTATAGCTAGGATGTTTTTGCACATATCAAACCTCCTCTTATCCACAGCGGATAAGTTTATAAGTTAATTTGAATAAATCAAGCAAATATCCAATTTTTAAAGTACCGCTAACATGGCCATACTGAGCCGTTCACCGTATAATACAAAAAAGCCCCGCAAATATTGCAGGGCTTTTTTGATTGTCAGTGCGAGTTTGAAAAAGCTTATTTCAATACTACAGTTGCACCAGCTTCTTCAAGTTTCTTTTTAACATCTTCAGCGGCAGCCTTGGCAATCTTTTCTTTGATTACTTTTGGAGCTGCATCAACCAAGTCTTTTGCTTCCTTAAGTCCAAGACCAGTGATTTCGCGAACAGCCTTAATAACATTGATTTTCTGTGCTCCAGCTGAAGTCAATTCAACATCGAACTCAGATTTTTCTTCAGCAGCTTCTCCAGCAGCAGCAGGAGCAGCTCCCATCATCATTGGAGCAGCAGCAGAAACACCAAATTTTTCCTCAAGAACCTTCACAAGTTCAGAAAGATCCAAAACACTCATCTTTTCGATTTCTGCAACAAGTTTTTCAAATTTTGCAGGAACCACAACGTCCTTTTTTTCTTCAGTCATATTTTTAGCTTAGTAGGAATTAGGAATTAGCTTATTAGGCAAACCCCAACCCTAGATTTAAATTAATATATTTAACTAACTATTCAACAGGCTACAAACTAATTCCTAGCTCCTAATTCCTGTTTTACGCTTTCTGCTCTTTTACGGCATTAAGCACTGAAACCAGGGAGCGCAAATTGCCTGCCAATACATTGACGAATCCAGAGATCGGAGCGTTGAGCGTTCCAACCAATTGTCCCAAAAGTTGTTCTTTTGAAGGAATCTTTGCCAAGGCCTTAACCTGCGCAGCACTCATCACTTGTGTCCCGAGCACACCACCGAGCAATTTAACATTTTCATTGGTTTTTGCAAAAGTATCAATGATTTTAGCTCCAGCAACTTCATCATTGTTTGAAAATGATAATGCAACTTGACCCTCCATCGTTTTGATACTCACACCTTCGATTCCTGCGTTTTTAAGTGCGATGTCGAAAAGCGTTTTGCGAGCCACAATATATTCAACGCCAGCTTCTCTCAAGGATTTCTTAAGTTCAGTTGTGTCTTTTACTTTGAGTCCCTTAAAGTCAACAAAAACGGTTGATTTTGCAGCCTTAATTTTTTCTGTCAGCTCTTTTACAAGCTCAATTTTCTGATTTTTTGTAAGCATTTGCTTTTTTCTACTAATTCCAAAGTTTTTTAAATTTTGTAATTTCGTAGGATTAAAAAAAATCTGCGTTTCCGCAGATCGACCTTTGAAACTACAAAAACATTTTTAATAAATGTCATCGTAGTTCCTCGATAGGATTTATGCCAAAGGCAACCTATTGTCTGCGGATACTATTCTATTTAAATTCCCAAAATTCTTGATTATTATCTAGCGTAACGAGTGAAATGATTCGTCAGCAGACAAGCATTTCCGAGTGAGCGACGATACCAAGAGGTTAATACCTCTTATTCAGCTTTCACTTCTTCAGCTGGAGCAGCTTCCTGCGTTTTCACTTCTGGAGCTTTTTCTTCTGGAGCAGCTGGGGCTTCTGGCACTACAGCTTTCACCATCTTAATCGCTCGTTTCTTTCCTTCAATCACACCTTCTTTAATAAGAAGATTATAAACGCTATCTGAAACTTGAGCTCCATTAGCAATCCATTCTTTGATCTTATCTGCTTTCAAAATAGCTATTTTTTGATGTGGGTCATAACTACCCAAAAGAGCAACATGTCCGCCTGTAGGGGCTGCTGTGTGCTGCTGAAGCACAATTCTAAATTGAGCCTTATTTTTTCTTCCAACACGTGAAAATCTGATAGTTAACATAATTTCCTTTTCTTTACGAATAAATTAACAGGTAAGTTTTTACCTTTAAATTAGCCAATATTTAGCTATTTTTAGTACTCATCTAGTGTACTGGAATATCCCAAATGTGTCAAGTGTTTGCCCTGCCTAGAGCCATTTTATGAGCCAAAATCAATCCACATCCCCCATTTGCTGCAAATCAAGCAATTTTTTGTACAGTCCGTCATTAACTTTGGAAAGCTCCAGATGAGAGCCCGTTTCCACCACCATCCCATTTTCCAACACCACAATCTTGTCAGCTTTTTTAATCGTGCTTAGACGATGCGCAATAACGATGACTGTTCTGTTTTTGCTGATTTTATCCATCGCGTCCTGAATCAAGTGCTCAGAATATGAATCCAAATTACTGGTGGCTTCATCAAAAATAAGCACTTTCGGATTAGCCAAAATGGCGCGCGCGATTCCCACGCGTTGACGTTGCCCTCCAGAGAGTTTTATTCCACGCTCACCCACGACAGTATCATATCCATCATTGAGCTGCTTGATGAATTCTTCCGCATTGGCAATTTTGGCCGCCGCTTGAATTTCCTGCTTGCTGGCCGAAGGTTTTGCGTAGGCAATATTTTCAGCCACACTAGCATTGAAAATTTCCACGTCTTGCGGAACAATGGCAAAAAATTTGCGAAATCCATACAGATCATATTCTTTCAAATCTTTTCCATCCAACAAAACTTGTCCCTCAGTCGGATCATAGTGGCGATACATCATTCTTGCCAATGTTGTTTTTCCCCCACCAGATGGACCAATGAGAGCTGTGGTTGCACCTTGAGGAATAACCAGATTAATGTTTCTAAGGGCCATCAATTTACTATCAGCATAAGCAAAACTCATATCCTTAAATTCCAGATTGCCTTTGATGTTTTTAGGTGCAATGCCTGAGCGTGGATTTTTGATGTCAGTTTTTTCTTTGGACAACTCGTAAATTCGCTCCACCGCCTCGGAGCTTTCCATGATGCGATCATAGAGGCGCGAGATTCGATACAGTGAAATTAAGGCTTTTTCAGAAATCGTAAACACAAACACCAAAGTTCCCACCGTGATATTGCCCTGCCAAACAAGATAGGCGCCAAAAAGCAAGATGAAAAGCCGTCCCGAGTCAATCACAAAATTTCGTTTCAGATTCTGTTTCAAGATTTGTCCATATTCCAACATGATTCCGCTGCGCAATTCTTCGCGCAGTTTCCCGAAACGAGTGCATTCTCGCTTTTCCTGCGTGAAAGACTTCACCGTATTGATATTCACAATCGATTGACTCATCAAGCCTGCCGCTTTTTCATAATTATCAAAACGTTTTTTCCGCAGCGGAAAAACTCGCCGGTTGACACGAATAGTCAAGAATACAAAAATTGGCACAAAGAAAAGCACCACCACGCCGAAGCGCCAATCAACCCAGAAGAGCACCGCTGTAGTGAAAATTATCTGCAAAATTGTCGGCGCAACTTCCCAAGAAAGATTACTCAGCAAATCACTGATTTTATCCACACCTCTTTGAACCTTGCTGACTTTGCTGCCAGAATTTTCCTTTTCATGATAACCGAGTCCCAGATAAATGAGCTTCTCATGCGCTTGTCCGGAAAGATTGGATTCAGTGCTGGCCAGAATCTTAAAAATTCTTTTGTCATTGGTAAATTGAAGCACGGAAACAAGCTCGTTCACCAAAAACATCGCGAGAATCAGCACTGCAATTTGAACAACTTTCTCTGTGCTGAAATTCGTAATCAAATCTATGATCAGCTTAAGGATATATGGTCCAGCCAGACGCGTAATTTCAACCACCAGCATCAGATACAAAACTTTTTTCATTTCGCCATGCACTGGCAAAAGCAGCTCCCAGAGACGCCTCCAAAAACCTTTGATGTCAAAACCACGCTCAGCAACATTTATTTTTTGTTCTGCTTTTTTCATCTTTGTATTATATCACGATTGATTCTGCGCATCAAAAAACCCCACCGAAGTGGGGTTTTTATCGTATTGAAAGTTCCTATCGATTTACAATACTGCTTCTTTTGCAGCCTTTGCAAGACGGAATTTAACAACAGTTTTTGCAGCAATTTTGATTTTTGCTCCAGTTGCAGGGTTAACACCCATACGTGCCTTTCGTTTTGCCTTGACCATTTTACCAAATCCAGGCACAACGAATTCTCCAGTCTTTTTCACTTCTTTGTAAGCGATTGCAACCAATTCATCAAAGAATCCAGTTACTTCCTTTTTTGCCAAGCCTGTTTTTTCAGACAAGACTGTCACTAGTTGTGACTTTGTCATTTTTGCCATGGTGTTTTTTTATTTTCAATCCGCCAATACGGCGAAACAGAAAATAAATATTTATTAATTATTTTTCTTTTCTGCATGTTGACTCATGCATATCATAATTATACACCATTATTAAAAGCTTTGCTAGTCCTTTTAGAAATATTGTCAATAGTCATGGGGTGTAAACACTTTTTAGCTGCCTACTTAATACTGGGAGCAGAAATATCAGTCTTTTTCAATGCTATACGAGCAAAGCAATAACTCCCCACATCATGCCTCCAATCGTTTATATATGGCTCATTTGGCGAGGTTGCATCATCAAGACTTGAACGTAAAAATTCTCCGCACAATTGATATGAGCTCTCACTTTCAATTTTATATGCGATGCCTTTGATATTTTGAATTCCAAAAGAAAATTTTGTTGCCTGCAAATCCTCCAATTTCTTTGGCAAATTTCCACTTTCACTGAAATAATTCTGAATGGAGTTATCAATTGTTTGCATGTTATTCACTACTTGCTGATCAATAGTTTTTTGTCTTGATACAGCTGGAGAATCAATAATGAAAAAACCGGCAATGAAAGTTGCTGTGACAACGACGATGCAAGCAATCATCGCTTTTTTATTTATATCAGAAGCAACCTCGGTTCTTCGCATGTCCCAGAAATAATATCCGAAAATTCCACCAGCTATCAAGAGCACAACCAAAACTTTCAGCAGGAAGCTGGAAGTGAAGTCCCCTCCAAGGAAATTAACAACCAACGTGATGAGATCTCCGATGATAGTGGCTGCTGCAAAAAACAAAACGATATACGTCAGCCATTTTCGCACCACAGATTCGAGCGCTATTTTCCCATCACCAATCCTCTTGGTGATAATTTTTGAAATCACAAAGAAGATTGGGCCAGCGATAATGAGTGCCGCAATTCCAAATTTCACGCTTCCCTGATTAAAGGCCAGATATGTTCTCATTTCCATGTCAGTCACGAACTTATCAATAAAGCCGAAAAGAATCGATCCCTCTCCAAAGGAGACGAAGGCAAGCGACAAAAACATCACCAGATACAAAAAGAAATTTTGCGCACTACTGTTTTGCTGTTGGCTTGGGCTTAATGTTTGAGTTTCCATATGCGTGAAAAAAAATAAAGAAATTAAAAAAATACTTAATGCTAGAAATATTATTACTACAATCATATCCCTTATTTACTACATTTATCCTACTTTGATTATAGCGCAAATCAGTAATAGAAAACAGAGCTAAAGCTCTGTTTTTTAAAGGCTACTTGATGATTTTTCCACCTTGTCCAACTTGATCCAATTTCACGGAGAGAAGTTTTGAAATTCCGTCCTCGCCCATGGTCACACCGTAGAGAAGTGAGGCTTGGCGCATGGTTTCACGATTATGGGTGATGGCGATGAATTGCGTTGTGCCCGAAAGTTCTTGCAGAATCTTGCTGAAACGGGCTGAGTTGGCTTCATCGAGCGCTGCCTCCACTTCATCAAGAATCGCAAATGGTGGCGGATTGTGAGAAATGATGGCAAACAAAAGTGCCAATGAAGTCAATGAACGTTCTCCACCAGAAAGCATGGAAAGATTTGCAATCTTTTTTCCTGGAGGGCAAGCAGAGATTTCCACTCCCACCTCAGCTCTTTCGTCCTCCTGATCTTCCTGATTTTCTGCTTCAGCCAACTCTTCTTCAGTTTCATTGCCGGTGAGTTTTATTTTTCTATTTTTTACTTTCATTTTGATCAGATTGGCAGTTCCTCCGCCGAAGATAATCTTGAAATATTTGCTGAATTCTTTGTTGATCTGCTCAAACGCCTGTTCAAATTCAATCTTGATGCGTTGGTCCATTTCTTTGATGATAGCCTCAAGTGAAATGAGAGCATCAGCCAAATCTTTCAATTCCTGTGTCAAAAAGTCAAAACGCGCAGTGGTTTCATTGTATTCATCCACAATCATCGGATCAATTCCACCAATCTGTTCCATCTGCAATTTCAAACGTGAAATTTCCCTTTCGAGCGTCTCTCTGTTTATTTCTTGTCCGTCATATTTGAGAGAAACAACTTCACACTTAAGTTCACTTTTGATTTCATTGGTCAAATCTTCCTCGCGCACTTCCACACGAGCCAGCTTTATCTTGGCATCATTAAACTGATCCTTGAGAACATTGAGTTGCTCCTGTTTTACTCGTGATTCGCGCTCCAACTGAAAGAAACGCTCCCTGAGAGTTCGCACCCTCTGCACTTCCTGTCCAATTTCTTTTTCAATTTTTTCAAATTCAGCTTTGAATTTAATTTCTTCCAGCTTGAAATGTTTCTTTTTTTCTTCCAAATCCTCAATCTTTTTCTGAATCTCTCCAACTTCTTTGGAATTATCTTTTTTGATGGCCACTTCACCCTTCCCAGATTCTTCATACAAATCAAACAGCTGCTGCTGAATGGCTCGAGCTGACTCCTTAATGTCCTGCAAATCATCCATGTTTTCAGCCTCCTCCACGCGCAAAATCAAACGCTCCTGCGCCATGCGAATATTGGAAAGTTTCGTCTGCACATATTTCAAATCGACTGGGATAATCTCAATCACCTTCTGATTGGCCAGTTTTTCTCGCTCGACCACAATGCGTCCTTCGGAAATAATGAGTTCGCGCTCAACATTATTAAGCTCATGCCTGATTTGAGTTTTCTTTTTTTCAAGCTCGATTTCAGCTCCAGCATCCTGCGCTTTGCCAGATTCACGATTAAGTTCATCAGTCATTTTGTCCACTTCGCGCTGCATGTTCATCATGCCAGCCCCCATGGTTTCTTTTTCTTTTGAAAACTGCTCGCGCTGAGTTTGAAATTCATGCCACAAAAATGAGAACAATTTTGTTTGTTTTTCTTTGAGCTCGTCAGCCACCACTTTTCCTTGTTGAGCTTTTTCAGCCTGACGTTTCAGCATTTTCAAATGTGGCTGGATTTCACGAATGAGTCCCGCCGTGCGCTCCATGTTTTCCTTTGTCGAATCAAGTTTTTTGACTGCCCTGTCCTTCTTGATCTGATATTGTTTCACCCCAGCCGCATCTTCCAGCACGCTGCGACGATCAGTTGGCGAAGCATTCAAAAGAGCATCAGACATACCTTGGTTGATCACACAATAACTCTCCTTTCCAACTCCAGCCTTGGCCAGCAAATCAGTGACATCCAGCAAGCGAGAACGATTGCCATTGATCAAATATTCAGATTCGCCAGAGCGATATAATTTTCGAGTAATAATAACATCCGTAAACTCCAGTGGGATTTTTTTGTCAGTGTTGTCAAAATGTAGCGTCACCTGCGCACTTGATTGGCGAGCTTTCGTGCCTGAGCCAGCGAAAATAATATCCTCTGCTTTTTTTCCGCGCAGTGTTTTCATGGATTGCTCGCCCATGGCCCATTTGATGGCATCAGAAGCATTGGATTTTCCGCTGCCATTCGGTCCAACAATAGCCGTGATTCCGCGTGCTTCGCTATCGACATTAAAATTCCCCGCTGGCAAAAATTCCAGCGTGGTTTTATTGGCAAACGATTTGAATCCTGATATTTCAACTTTCTTTAGATACATGGCGCTTCGCGCAAGTTACAAGTAAAAAGCTCTTAAAGTTATAAAGCAAAAACACAAACAAAATCCATCTTCTGGACTTTATAAACCTTCAACTTTATGAACTTTACAACTATTTTATTGTACTATACTTTTTAATTTTGGGAAAGAAAAAGCGCTTTCATCAAGAATCTGATAAAAGCGCTATACGAGTTGGGATTGAGAGAGTACAAATGGTTTTGTACTGGGTTGTAACGGTTAGGGTTAACATTTTCTGGCTGGTCCTTTCAGGACATGCTGTGTGAGCATTGAAAATGCATCGAGCCACAACTATCAGCGCATGTTTTCCTTCCCTCTCTCAAATCCCAAGCTGGAATTGGTGGGTTCGAACGTAATTTTCAGGCATGAAGGGCTAAAGAACTTACCTTCAAATTACGTTCGAACCACTTTTGGAATGTTTTTAGTGAACGGGTCGTTTAGAACTAGCTGGGCCAAGTGTCTTGCATTTAATCCCAAAGGATCATGCCTTATGGCGTAGTCGCAGCTTTTAATCCTCCCCTATTCTAACATTCCGATGTTATTGGTCAGCATACACTCAGCATCAATGGCCTCCCGTAAGGGTTGGGTATCAACCAAGTGCACGCTGCTGTGAGATTCCAAAATTTCTGGAATCAAAATTGATAAGGTAGATGTCAGAGGGATGGTGTATAAATTTGTAAGTTTACAAAATATAACCACCAATCCCTCTGACACCTTCATCATATACCCATATTGATGTTTGTCAAACAAAAAATTTGCATAGAAAAAAGGGGCTACGCAATATACGTAACCCCTTATTGTTCTACTCTACTTAAATGGAACTTTTGGTGTGCCCTCACCGATTGAGGGCACACCAAGGCCGGCGCGTTAACCGGCAGCGGCAGTGATCTTAGATATGTTTGCTCCAAAGGTTGTTGCTGCAGGCGGTCCGTGATTGTGTTTCATGTGACACCTCCAATTTTTTACTCACCCCCACGGTGAGATTGTCCTTTCGATCAATTGAAAGGTACGAACGGAAAAGTATTTAGATTGTCTTTTTCTCTAATGATTTCTTACAAAAATACTCTCCCCGTTTGTGCCTTCCAAAATTTTTCTTTTTTCCAAGGAACTTTTCGCTTTTTTAGCGTAAGGTTCATTATAGCGCACTTTGAGCGTCTTGTCAATGGTCAGTTACGCACAATACAAAAAATGGCTTATTGCAGCCATTTTTTGTAGTATAAACAGTATAACTTATTTCAAGCATCTGGACTTTACAGACTTTTGACTTTCAACTTTTGACTTGAAATTTATTTACAGATATACGCTGCCATTTCAACCAAGCGGTTGGAATAGCCCCATTCGTTGTCATACCATCCCACAATTTTCACTTGATTCCCCATTGACATTGTCAGTGGCAAATCCACAATGGAAGAATGTGGATTCATTTTGTAATCCATAGACACCAATTCTTTTCTGGTTGCATCCAAAATGTTGAGCATGTTTCCAAGAGCAGCTTTTTCAAAAGCAGCATTAATTTCTTCGACAGTTTTCGGTTTCTCAACAGTGCAGATGAAATCCACAATCGAAACCACAGGAGTTGGCACGCGCAGCGCAATTCCATCCAGCTTCCCTTTCAAATGTGGAATCACCTTCCCCACGGTTTTGGCGGCGCCAGTCGTGGTTGGAATGATTGAAAGTGCAGCAGCTCTGGCGCGACGCATGTCGCGGTGGGGCAAATCCAAAAGGTTTTGATCATTAGTATATGAATGCGTGGTGGTCATAAAACCTTGTTCAACATTGCAAAGATCATCCAAAACCTTGATCATCGGAGCCAAACAATTGGTCGTGCAAGAACCGTTAGAGACAATGGCCTCACCCTTATATTCTTTCTCATTAATTCCTAGCAAGAAAACTGGCACGTCATCCTTCGGAGGAGCAGAGAGGACAACCTTCTTAGCTCCAGCCGCAATGTGCTTACCAGCACTCTCTTGATCCAAAAAGATTCCAGTGCAATCCAATACCACATCCACTCCCAATTTTGCCCAGGGCAAATTCAAAGGATCCTTTTCGGAAAAATATTTGATTGGATTTCCATCAATAATAAGCTCACTGTTTTCCTTGTCCACCGTGACCTCGCGACCATAAATTCCATAAGAAGAATCGTATTTCAAAAGATGTGCACTGGTTTCAATGTCAGTCAGATCATTAATGGCCACAACCTCCATCCCCTCTTTTTCAAAAACGATTTTGAGTGACGGCCTGCCAATTCTTCCAAAACCATTGATTGCAACTTTCAACATAATCAATATTCAATATTCAATATACAAAATTCAACAAAAAATTTCATATAAAGACTATTTTTATTTTAAATTTTTATTTATAGTATCAATACTTGACCATAACATCTTACTGACTTCCTCTGCATCTTTATAAAAATCAAGATATTCCTCCTTGGTTATATATTCTCTTTCTAAAGCAAAATACATTTGGTATTTAGCCTCAGCAAGTGAACCATATGCAATATCTAAGTGATTTTCAAAAACTTTAATTTTATTTCTTGCAAAACCCTCTATAAAATTTGATGGCACTGAGACAAGTGATCGTCTCAATTGAGATGTTAATCCAAACAATTCATTCTTAGGGAATTTATCCGTCAAAATATAACCCTTAAATGCTAGTTTGTGCGCTTTCTTTTTGAGTATATTCTTATCCATTTTTGTATTTTGAATATTGAATATTGTATCTTGACTACTGTCCTTCAATTTCTGTCAGGTGCCAATGATCGCCTTTGACTGTTTTGATGTTGAATTTGGTTCTTTCCAGAATTGTTCCTTTGACGATATTTTTGATTCCAAATTTCAAATTATCGATGCTGATATCCTCTGTGTGTTTTTCATAGCCATCATGCGCCATGGCAATTTGCCCAATCTCCAAGTTCACATATTCAATCTGCGAAAGTTTTTCACTTTTCACAATTTTCATCAAATCATCAACAATTTCTTTGGCCAACATAAAATCATGCATACTACAGTTATAAAGTTTATAAAGTTATATCGAAAATATTTTCTGCATTCACTCGGAAATGAAAATTAATTTTCATTTCGCTCGCTTCATTTGAAAATAAAGTTTATCAAGTACCAGGACTCGCATTTTCTTTATGAACCTTATGAACTTGTTACTTTATGAACTTATTTTTTAGTGGACCGCGCAAGAGATACAAGGGTCATACGCTCGAATGAAAGCGCGCATTTTTCTTTCCATCGCTTTTTCATCTTTCTCTAAAATGCCCGGGATGAAGGCTGCGATATCATCCTCCAAATGCGTCAAGAATTGAGCTGTCGGCGTGATAATATTCACATTCTTAATGTATCCTTTAGGATCAATATCAACCCAATAATACAATGTTCCGCGCGGCGCTTCAATGGCAGCGGCGGCTGAACCTTCGCGCACGACATATTCCTTGGTCACCGCATTGGAAAGATCGCTGTGCGTAAGTTGCTTGAGCAACTTAACAGAATCCTCGATACAATGAACGACTTCCACCATTTGATATAGCACATTGTGAAATGGATTATAGTCTGGCAGATTAAAATCCAGCTCTTTCAGATATTTTTGCGCTGACGCACTCAATTTTTCATGATTATTATTGACACGTGCAATAGCCCCGACCATATAGCTGGTCTTGCCATCGTGCATCACACGTTTGATGATCTCATTCGGTCGTTGAAACTCATGAAAATTATCCTCAAACTTTTGCACATCCACATGCAGACCCTTATTGGAAGTGACATCGCCATCATAAATCGCATATTCACCCTTCGTTTTAAGCGAAATATATTCAGTTGGACGAGAAAAATTTGGAGTCTTGATTGTTTTGAAAAAGGCTGCAATTTCCAAAGCTACCGGCAGAATTTCTTCACCCTTAACAATCAACTGCTGCAGTTCCTCCACGGTTGGAACTTTTTTGAATCCACCAACTTCATTGGTCAATGGATGCACCACGCGACCACCGATAATCTTGATGAGCTCCATGCCATATTCGCGAATTTTCACAGCCTTCTTGGTTTCTTCAGGATACTCCTTCACCAAATCCAAATCATTTTCAATATCCAAAAAGTCAGCTAATGACAAGAAGAAAAGATGCAATGCATGTGAATGGATGAATTGAGCATGCTCCATCACTTTGCGCAATTGTTCGGTTTCCTTGGTCACTTCGACCTTCATCGCATTTTCAATGGCTTTGATTGATGTCAGATTGTGCACCACGGGACAAATTCCACAAATTCTTTGCGCAATCACTGGCATATCTTTGTAATGTCGTCCAATCAAGATCCCTTCAATCAAGCGAATTCCCTCTTGCACCTCAAATTTGGCGGATTTAACGTCGCCTTTAATAACACTGGCCATGAAGCCAGTGTGCCCTTCAATTTTTGCAATGTGATTTATTTTTATATTCATACAAGAGTTTATAAAGTTCGTAAAGTTATAAAGTTTATAAAGTATTACTTTTTATGCAGCGTGGTCTTTTTCCCATTGTTCAATATTGTCACGCAGGCCGTAAATTTCAGTCGTATTTTCAAATTCTTCGTCAGTCATCATCTGCTTGAGAGTCATTTTCATGGCTTTCACATTGCCAGTTGGACGCAGACCTCGACAGCCTTGGCAACCCATGCGCGAACTTGGGCACACTGCGTCGCAACCACCCAAAATCATCGGTCCAAAACAGGGTTTCTTGTCGAGGAGCAAACAACGATTTCCTTTCTTCTTGCATTCCACACAAACTGGACTGTCAGGAATTTTTGGAAGCTCAGTGCCGATTTTTACATTCTCCAAAAGTATCGGGAAATATTTCAAAAATTCTTCGCCCGTAATCGGACAACCCGGCAAAGTGAAATCAACCTTCACAAAATTATCAACCTCTTGGACTTCTTCAGTTTCAATTCCTTGAATATATTTATACACATGCTTCACGGTTTGTGCTTTTTCGTGATAATTTCTGATTTCTGGAATCCCACCCATGGCTGCGCAATTTCCAATCACCACCAATAACTTGCTTCTCTTTCGCAGTTCAAGCAAAGTTTTTTTGTTGGCCTCAGTCATTGGATTGCCTTCCACGAAACCAATATCAATTGGCTCGCCAGCATCCTCCTCGTCTTCCAGCAGACGAAAATCCACCATTTCTACCAGACCCATCGCCTCCAAGAACTTCTCACCTAAATCAAGCAAGGCAAACTGACAACCCTCACAGGAAGTCAATGAAACGATGGCGATTTTTGGTTTTTTTATTTCAGACACTATTTCTGTTGGCAACGATTTTTCCTCGGAATTTATTTCTATTTTCATTTTATTTTTTACTATTCACATTTTTATATATTCATATAATAACATATCTTTAAAGATAAAAAAAGGAGAACTTAAAACTAAGTTCTCCATATTATTTTCCAGCCATTTTACGCGAACGTGGATAATAATGCATAGTTGCAAAATCCAACTTGTCTTTCAACGAATCAATCGCTTTGAGATAAAGTGGACTTTTTTGATTGATTTCATTTAGAATATCCATTTCATCTCCCGAAATAATTCCCACAATAAAACCATAATGCATCACCACAACATTTCCTTCCGCGTAATATTCCCTATTGCCCTTAAGCGTAAGCAAATGTTGCACAACTATTCCATTGCTATCAACTGCGGTTCCATCTTCTAAATCACTGATAATAACAGGAATAAGCAAATGTCCATAAATGACTTTCAACGCATATCGCTCGGGAAGACCGTCTTTTTCAGTATCTGAAAGTATTTTTTCACCATGAATATTTCCTCCAAAATATTCCATTACTTCCAACTTGCCAACTTCTTGTGACTGTGTGCTTTTGAGAAAGTGGGTGTATATATCTATTATCCCACCCTCACAAACACAAAAATTATCCTTTTTCACAACACTGCGAAGTTCGCATCCAAGCACTGTCTTACCTTTTTCACAAAGCTGCTGCAAATGCTTTTTTGCGTGTTCACCGCCATTTAGCGGTGTCGCTGGGCATGTTTGCATGATCTTCAAAAGAAGCTCCAGCCCATCCGGTGTGATTTTTTTTTTATCAATCATAATGCGCCTCCTTGTCCGCCTATAATTTTAAAGATCTCTTCGGCCTGTTTTGTGTCAATTTTTTCAATCACAATATTTTGCTGTGACAAGACAAAATCGCCGATTGCTAATTCTACAATGGTTTTCAATTCTTGTCTATCTCCATTATGGTTTTCTACAATAACAGAATTTTCCTTTATTTCAACGACTTTTTTGGGTATAGTTAAACACATAGCGCTTTGCGCAAGTCGAAAGCAGAAAGTCAAAAGCTAAAAGAATTCTCAAGCGCATTTGCTTTATGGACTTTATAAACTTGAGACTTTATGGACTAATTATTACTCTTCACCAACCTCAGTTGATGGGGTGTGATGATCTTGATAAGCTGCGTTATTTTTGACAACGCATTTTCCACTGCTGCAAAAATCTTCCATCTTTTTCATCACAGTTTTTTTCACTTCTTCCTGAGCATCGCCCAGAATCTTTCTGATGTCAAATGAAACCTCGTTCTGACTGCGAACTGTCTTGATGATGCTGTTCACAAACGCCACACGCGTTGCGGTGTCAACATTGAAACAGCTGATTCCTCTTTTCACAACTTCCTTCACTCTGCCATTTTCCCAGTCAGAGGCACCATGCAAAACAATTGGAACCGAAACGGCTGCTCTAATTCTTTCAAGTCTTTCATAATCAGGCTCTTTTCTTTCTTTCACGAATCCATGTGCATTTCCAATAGCAACAGCCAAGGTATCGATGCCTGTTTTTTCCACAAACTCTGCGGCTTCATCAGGATCAGTCATGTATTTATCCCAATCGACTTCCCCAGCCTCCATTTCGCCGATATAAGGCACGCTGCCTAATTCACCTTGCACATCAATTCCTTTCTCGTGGCAATATTCGACGACATTTTTGGTGATTTCAATATTATCCACAAGATTTTTTCGAGAACCATCAATCATCACTGAATTGAAACCGATTTCAACGCACCTCTTGCAGATATCAAAACTTTTGCCATGATCAAGATGGATTCCGATTGGAATTTCCGGCGCATAAAGTTCCGCCATCGTCTTCACGATGCCAAAAATCTGACGGCCACCAGCATAATCCATGGTTTTTTCGGTAATTTGAATGATCACTGGACTTTTTAGTTCATTGGCAGCTTCAATGATCGCACGGGTGGTTTCCATATTGGTCGTATTGAAAGCTCCCACTGCGTATCCACCGTCCATAGCCTTAGTGAGAATTTCTTTGACTGATGTTATCATATTAGATCATGTAGCATGTAGCATGTAACATGTAGCAAACAGTAGCATTAAAAACTACGTATTTGAATTTTTGTTATATGTTATATGTTTTTTGTTATATATTATATGTTTTGATTTATTATTTCTGCAATCTTAAGGAATTCCATCGGAATCAAACTCTCCCTTCCCACTAAGACTCCATCCATGCCCGGATCAATGCAAAGCTGTTTGGCTGTTGCAGCTTTCACACTGCCACCATACAAAATTCTAATTTTTTCTGCAACCGGCTGACCGAAAGTATCCGCAAAAATCTTTTTGATCAAAATCCTAACCTCCATGATTTCATCGCTGGTCGGCACAGTGTCACTACCAACCGCCCAGACCGGCTCGTACGCAATCACAACAGAGGCAATTTTTGATATTGGAACATCGGCCAATCCTTCATGAATCTGACTGATGATGATATCCGTAGTTTTTCCATCGTGACGCTGTTCAAGCGTTTCTCCCACGCAACAGATTGGCGTGAGTCCTGCAGTCAGCACGCTGTTTATTTTCACCTTCACGACTTCATCCGTTTCATTGAAGTATTTCCTGCGCTCACTGTGTCCGACAATCACATATTCGGAGCCGATATTCTTCACCATGAGAGCTGAAATTTCACCAGTAAAAGAGCCTCTTTCCTCTGAAAAAACATTTTGCGCTCCCACAGCAAAATCATTGTTTTCAATTTCACCAATAAACGATTCCAAATGCAGAGCCGGCGGGCAAAGAACAATCTTGCAATCAGCCAAATCCTTGCCTTTTAATTCCTTCTTCAAAGATTCCAAATAGCGTTCGCGTTCAACAATGGTGAGCAAGTTCATCTTTAGGTTGCCTATAATTAATTTCTGCATAAAATTTTTGTTCTATTTTTTAATTTCACCTTCCGGGTATATATTGTTTGGACAAAATTAAAATTTTGAAAAACAATTAAAAATATAACGTTACCATAACCACAATCGCGCCCGAAAGCATTGTTCCAAAAAGCAAAAGTGGCAGGGATTTTTTGCGCTCAACTCCAAAAACAAACGCTGCCAGCGCGCCAGTCAGCCCACCCAAAAGAGGAATCGGAGTGGCTGCCAAAATAAAGATTGCCCACTCTCCATATTTTTCCATTTTTCCGTTAGCACGTTTTCTGGTGTGTTCAAATAGCCAATTGAAAAATTTTTCAAACAAAACGAAATATTTTGAAAGAAATTTTGCAATCGGATCCAAAAGAAAAACAATCAGAATCATGACAAAATATGTTCCAGCCACAGAATAAAACCAAGCAGCCAAAGGACTCAAGCCATAAACCTTGATTGCCAATGGAATCGAAGCACGAAGTTCCGTCACAGGAATAAAGGCAATCAGAAACGTTGCAAGCTCGTGAGGTATGTTTGAGAACAGTCCAACAATATAGTCGTGCATGATAGGAAAATTTAGGAAATAAAGAAAATAAATAATTTGAAATTTGAAATTATAAATTTGAAATCAAATCTAAATGATACAATTTTAAAAATTAAATCATTTAAAATTAATAATTGATTAAAAATTTTAAATTTCAAACTTCAAATTGCAAGCAAACAGCTAGAGCTGTTTGCGCAGGTATTCAGCTGCTACTTCCGGCTGAAGCGTGGAAATCTCAATGCCAGTGTCCAATTCGAAGCCTGCCCAAGTTGAGGTGTGCGGCAAAATTTCAATATGCCAATGAAAATGGGGGTAATCCTTGCCATCGCATGGAGCGCTGTGAATATAAAAATTATATGGTGGATCATTAAGTGCTTTATAGATTGCGCCCAGCGACTTACTGAAAACTTCAGCCAGTTTGATTTTTTGCGCATCAGTGATTCTTTCAAAATATGGCGAATGTTTCTTTGGCATCACGTGGACCTCAAAAGCGGCGCGAGATGCAAAAGGACAATAGGCAATGAAATCTTCGTTTTCAAAAACTACTCTTTTTTTCTCCTCGCTCTCATATTCCACCATCGTACAAAAAACGCAGTGCTTATTGCTCTTGTGATATTTGCTTGCTCCATCCAATTCAAGTTGAACATATGGAGCCACTACCGGAATTGCCATTATTTGCGAATGCGGATGGGGCAATGATGCTCCAGATTCCTTGCCATGATTATGGAAAATTGCGATGTAATTAACATTTTTTTTGTTCATGTGTTCAAGATATCTGTCTTGATAGGCATCAATGACCTCAGCGACCTCCATGACATCCATCATGGCTAATTGCCGCCAGTGGTCACGCGTGACAACAAGTTCATGATATCCATTCCCAGCCATAGCTACATATGGCCCTTCTGAAACAATTTTCAACAATTTTCCCTGAGAAAAAGCAGGATATTTGTTAGGGAAAACACGCAGAGACCAATCGCCGTCAGATTTGTGATAAATCAAAACATCTTTTTCTTGACCTGTTGCAGTTGGATCTTCAAAAAGACAGTTCTCAATTCCCTTGTCATCCAAAACTCTTTGAAAACTTGCAAACTCATCCGGACGCTTGGCGCGACCAGTCGCAATCACAACCCAATCACCCGAAACAAGGTCTTGTCGGAGCTCAGATGCAATCGTGTTTTTTTTATCCACTTTTTCTTCTGACATTTTTTTATTTTTATATTACCAATATGAAACTATGAAAAGATTTTTTTGCATTTGTTCACAGATTCGAATGCGATTCATACTTTCTATCGCGTTTATTTTTTGATGTTGTATTGCCCTGTGATCATGCGCCACTTCACCTGAAAAAGTTCCTTCAAAGTTTCAAAGTATCCCTTGATTCCAACGGTACTTTGCCCTGAATCAGTCCACACAATTGGAACTTCAACAATATGATAACCCATTTTTTTCGAAAGTGCCAAAATTTCAAAATCTCCACCCCAACGCACTGCTTTCATCTGAGGGATAATCTTCTCAACAACTTCTTGTGATAAAACTTTGAAACCGCATTGTGTATCTTTGATTCCACGAAGATCAAGTGTGTATTGAATCAACAAATTGCCCATATCACCCAGCATTTCCTTTATCCGCGACTGATGCTTTTCTATTTTGGCCTCTTCCACATCTCGCGAACCTATTATGACGTTTTCATTGTTTTCAATATGCTTCCAAAACTTATCCAAACTATCAATAGCAGTTGCTCCATCAGCATCAGTAAAAAGACGAAATTTTCCTTGTGCTTTCAACAATCCCTCTTGGACAGAAAACAATTTACCCTTATTCTCCTTTCGATCAATGATGGTAAGCGTCGGCAAAATATTGCGAAAACTTTCTACCACCTCGGTAGTATTGTCTTTTGAACCATCATTAACAACGATAACTTCATACAATACTTTCTTTTGCGCAAAATATTTCGAGATATCCTGCAAGTTTTCTCTTATTCCTCTTCCCTTGCGACTTGCCTCGTTGTAGGCTGGCATGACAACAGACAGTAAAATTTGTTCACTCATCGATATTTATGATAAATTGTTATAAAATTCAAGATACCCCTTTTAATATAATTATACTATGAAACAATAATAACTTCAATATGCACTAACAAACAATTCCTTACTCACAAGATATATACTTTCTAGCAAGGATATTATAGGTAGTGTCAACATTCATCACATAATCTTCGTCAATTTTTTTAATATATTCCTGCCAACAAAGATGCTCCCACAAGTGTAAACTATAGACTCCGTTCAAATTATCATCGATATCGACAAATATATTTTTCAAACCTGTTTTGCTCCATATATGCTTATAAAATGATGTCTGGGGTTCGATATGAATAGACTTTGGATATTCTTTTGACAGCTTCAATGGGTAAAGAATGCTGTGATTATTCCAAGACCCGTCGAATTGGCTACGAATATTTTTCTCCCACATTGTACCAAAGAAAGAACCTGCCTTTGCCATTATAATTGCATTTCCCAACCCAGCATATGGATCAGTCAAATCTTCCAAGCCCATAACAAAATCTTTCTCAAAGAGCCATTTTGGCATTTTTTCAATAAAAATCGTATCAATATCAGCGTAAATGCCACCGTATTTGTTCAACACCGCCAGCCTTATAAAATCCGACTGATGCGCATAGCCAATTTTTTTACCATTAAGTATTCTTATTGGCTGCACTTTCACAAGCTCCAATTCATTCTTTATCTTTTCCCAATATTTTCCATAAGGTTCTTTTTCGTAATAAAAAAATATCTTATCCGGATTATTCACATCAATACAGGACTTCAAACAAAGATAGTGAACCAGATGCAATTTTTGAGGCACCGATTTAAGTCCAAAGATGAAATGAAAGACATTAGGAATCATATTTTAGTGCTATGAGCAATTGACCAAGCTGGAATCTGTTTTTTTCCAACAAACTTCTGGGCATTGCGCCTGTTTCTTTCATGCAGATACATATAGATAAAATACAGAATTTTTTCCATCAGAGAGTTGGCGGTGTTTTTGGTTCTTGAATTAACATTGAACGCATAACTCCAAGAAAAATATTCCTCCAAAAAATATTTCTCTGCCGCAAAATACTCAAATGATCTTTCAATGCCGGCATGAATTCTGACTTGTTGCTTTTGCCACTCACCGAAACATATCGGCATTTTCATATAAGATATCGATTTTTTTGGCTTTATGATAAATGGAATTCCATTTTTTATGAAATTATTCTTGCCATTTACAGCGAAAAAATTACTGAGAAAAGCATCGTCAGTCACCCCAAGCCTGTCATCAGGCAATTTTGGCAGATATTTCAAATAAGCGCAAAAACTTGGTCCTTCACAAAATTTCGGTCTTTCATTTTTCAACAAATAAGGCTGTGTAATGATGACATGAAAAATCCATTTCACAATAGCATCAAAAATTGAATATCGAGAAAGAAAAAAATTTAAAATATTTCTTTTCACAACAAAAGCAGAACCGACCAAAACTGGCGTGGAATTTTCTTTTTCGTGCTTCATTAATGTTTTAATGTTGACAAGCAATGTTCCTTTTTTGAGACTAACATCGTCATCAAAAAAATGAACGATATTAACGTCGTTCATTTTTCGCGCGAAAGAAATTATGTCATTCATCGCATTATTTTTGCCTGCTTTTTTTCTAATCAATACATGTCCAGTTATATTTTTGTGACAGGAAAAAAATCTCCTCACTTCATTTTCCGTCTCATGCTTGACATCGCCACCGTTTATACATACAACAAAACTGACGTTAAATTTTTCCAAGCAAGGCAATGCCTCCTTTGAAATTCTTTTCAAGGAATCAAAGATATATAAGGAACTCTTTATAGTGGCAATTCCAATTACTATACCCATGAAAAAATTACATTGAACATTAAGAATATCATTTATATTTTCCAGTTATCAGTCTAGCTTTTACTCTAAACAAGTCGATAAGGGCTTGAATGAACCCGTTTGGTCCAGTAAGAGTCACGGTCGAATCATATTCATTGAGCCATCTCACTGGCAGCTGCTTTATCTTGAATCTGAATTTCTTGGCTAAGATAATGAGTTCAAAATCAAAACCAAATCTATCAATAACCATGCGCTGAGCAAGCTCATGCGCAGCTTTTCCAGCAAGCATCTTAAAACCGCACTGGGTGTCAGGAAAACTCCAAAGTCCAAGCACAATACGAATCAGCCAGTTTCCACCCTCGCCCATAAATTCTCGATATTTCGGTTGGTGGATTTGAATGAATGCTCCGTCAATTTTTCGCGAACCAACAATCACATCGAAACCAGCCTCCAATTCAGGAAGGAACTTTTCAACATGTGTGATTGAAGTGGAACCGTCCGCATCCAAGAATACCACGTATTTTCCTTTGGATTCGAGCATTCCTTGACGCACAACATATCCTTTCCCATGATTGACTTCGTTATTTATAACACGCGAATTCTTCAATTGCTTGGCATAGTTTTCAGCAACTTCGGCGGTGTTGTCTGGAGAACCATCAACAATAATAATGATCTCATATTCAAAATTTTTATCAGACAAAAATTTTTCTATTTCCAGCAAATTGCTCCCAATTCTTTCTTTTTCCTTATAGGCCGGAATAATAACCGACAAGTATAACTTTTGATCCATTTTTTAATATTCTTTTACTGATTATATTGTCTTATTCAAGTATACCATATTATCATAAAAAGACTGACCACGCTTCATAATAACCAAAATATTTACTTCAGGCTTATCTCTTGGGGACAAAACATCAAACAACAAATTTACAAATTTAAACAAACAAAATCCAAACTATTGTAATTCATAATTTCATTACTGGAAATTGTTTGATTAATATTTCTTATGCATTGTTTCATAGACTTTCTATGATTCGCGACTTATAGTTTTAACAGATTGAGCTTGCACATCTCTGTCCAGCCAACTCTGCAAAATGATTCGCGCTGCCTCCTTGTCATCCGTCTGGGCAATATTCCTGCCGCCTCTCATCTTGATATTTTCATGCGCCATCTTGGTGGTGAACATCTCATCTTGAAACACCACTGCGATGCCCAGCTCTTTTTCTATTTTTTCTCCAAATTCAATCTTCTCATCAGAACTGGTTGGATCGCCGCCGAAACGTGTCACCCCCATGATGATTGCTTTGACATGCTCCTGCTCAACGATTTCCCGCAATTTACTCAAAAAATCCTTGTCATTTTTGAGCGTATCATAAGCAAAGGCCATCCTGGTTTCCTCGTCAGCCAAGGCCAAACCAATCTTGGCTTTGCCAAAATCTATCCCCAAAAAGGTTCCCGGCACTATTGCATTTTCACTCTCCGAGTTCTTATCACTATTCGCTGAACTCGAAGATTTTGAATGGTGCGGGACAGGGCTTGTTTGAGCACTATTTGAGCTATCTATTGACTTTTCCATCATATTGTGCTATTATTATATATTGGTATACATTAAGTATATCATAAATTCCAAAAAACAGTTCTTACAAAAAAAGGAGACTACCCAAATGAACGAAGAAGAATTGATGGCCAAAAAGTTCGTTGTACCAATGATGCTGGCACTGTTCGCAGTCATCTATCCCCTGTGTTACATCTTCCGCACTTCAGATGAAGCTTGGCAAACGTCAACCATCGGAAGTGTGCCCGCCGGTCTTTGGGCACTTACTGTTCCCCTCTCGCTGTTTCTCACTTGGAGAACCTGCAAGAAAGTAAGCGCATTTTTTTCCAGCAATCGAATGGTTGAGTATGAAGAAAAACAACTCAATTGAAGATTCGATATAACCCCCCCTTTTTCCGCATCGTGGAATTGGGGGTCTTTTTTTATTTTAAAATGTAAACTAGTTTTTCTTTTAATAAAAAATGTGGATAAAAAAAGTTACAAAAAATATAGATATGAAATATAAAAACTGAATTTAAATCACAAAAAAAGACATTCAAAACGAATGCCTAAAGGTTCACAATATATAAAATTACGCCGTCAAAACTTCCACGCCTTTTTCGGTGATCAGGATTGTGTTTTCATAGTGAGCGGAAAGTTTGCGGTCGGCAGTCAGGAACACCCAACCGTCAGAGCCAAGTTCGGTTTTGTGGGTGCCAACGTTGACCATCGGTTCAAGTGCCAGTGTCATGCCAGCTTCCAGCACAAGGTCGCGATAACCAGCTTCGAAATAGTTTGGCACCTGCGGATCTTCATGCAGATTTTTTCCAATCCCATGTCCAACCAAATTTTTCACCACTGAAAAACCCGCATCTTCCACGGTTTTTTGCGCAGTTTTGGAAAATTCGCTCAACATCGCTCCAGCTTTCAAATTTTTGATTCCCTTCCAAAAAGATTTCTCGGTTATTTCAATCAGTTTTAAAGCTTGCTCAGAAATTTCACCGATTGCGAAGGTGCGAGCCATGTCCGAATAAAAGCCATCTATTTCAATCCCGATATCGATTTTGAAAATATCACCATTTTCCAAGATTCGACTGTCACTTGGAATGCCATGCACCACTTCGTCGTTCACGCTGGCGCAGATGGTGGCCGGAAAAGGATTTTTACCACCGCCATATCCCTTGAAGGCTGGCTGCCCTCCAGCGGCTAAAATAAGCTCTTCAGCGAGCTTGTCGATTTGCAAAGTGCTCACACCGGCGCGCACCTGCTTTTCAAGTTCATGCATAACAGACGCCAAAGCCTTTCCAGCCCTGCGCATGATTTCAATTTCAGCTTCATTTTTAATATGAATAGACATCACTAAATTTGAAATTTATAATTTGAAATTTAAAATCAAATCAAAATGACCAAATGTTTTAAAATTTAATATTTTGAAAATTAAAAATTGATTAAAAATTTCAAATTTCAAATTGTAAATTACACAAATAACATAATGCACAACGCTTCCTTAAATACCTAATTCTTTTACTATCTCAGCAAACACATTCTCTACTGACTGCTCTCCATCCACTTCTATCAGCATCCCTCGCTCGCGATATTCATCAACCACAGGAATCGTAACTTCATAAAAAGTTTTAAGTCTTTTGGCCACACCATCTGGCGTGTCATCAGGTCTTTGCATGATGGGACCACCACAAGTTGGACAAGGCTGCTCATGACCAGTAATATGTTTTCCAATCACAAAATGACGGTAGCAAACTGTGCAAGCATAACGCTTGGTGATGCGCGCAACTGATTCATCATAGGCAAGTGTGATATATATCGCCTTATCTATCGGGCGTGCCAATTCTGCCAACATTTGCTCGATAGGTTCAACTTGACCAGTTGTGCGAGGAGCGCTATCCAGAATAATGCCCATATCAATCGGAACAACCTTCAGTTTTTCTCGCAAAACTTCCACGGTGACATCGTCTGGAATCATTTCCTTTCGATCATTCAAATCTTTGATTTTTTTTCCGAGCTCTGAATCCGCTCTGCCGATTTCTCGAAAAATCTGGCCGGTTTCAATATGCGCCAAGTTATATTTCTCAGCCAAAAGATCAGCTTGAGTTCCCTTGCCAGAGCCTTGTGGACCAAAGATTATAATGTTCATTAATTTGAAATTTAAAATTTGAAATTTGAAATCAAATCAAAATGATTAAATGTTTAAAAATTAAAACATTTGAAAATTCATTTTAAATTTGAAATTATAAATTGTAAATTCGAGCGTAGCGAGGAATTTAGAATCCCTCGTAATCTCGCATGACAAGTTGTCCTTCGATCTGTTTGATTGTTTCAATGACAACAGAAACAACAATAAGAATACTGGTTCCACCAATTTGAATAGCTTGCATGCCAGTCAATCCTTGGACAATAAATGGAAGCACGGCGATAGTTCCCAAGAAAATTGAACCGGTCAGGGTGATTCTGTTCATGATTTTATATAGAAAATCAGCTGTGGTTTTGCCGGGTCTGATGCCAGGAATATATCCACCTTGTTTTTGCAGATTTTCAGCTATTTTTACTGGGTCAAACACTACTGCAGTGTAAAAATAAGTGAACATCACAATCAAGATGAAATACAGACTGCTATAGAAAACTTGATTTTGAAAAAGATTATTCACCACAGATGCGGCACCTGAAATCATTGGATTTGAAGCTTTCATCAAAAAAGTTGCAATCATTCCCGGAAACAGCATAATAGACATGGCAAAGATGATTGGAATCACGCCAGCTTGATTCACACGTAGTGGCAGATGTGAAGTTGATCCACCCATAGTGCTGCTACCACGCACACGTTTGGCATAAGAAACTGGAATATTACGTTGACCCTCTGTCACCATCACAACTCCACCAATAGTGATCAAAGTCACAATCAAAAGCCCCAGATAAGTGAAAATTTGAGCTGAATCAAAGGTCAAAAATAATTTTGAAATTCCAGATGGCAGACCACTGACGATTCCAGCAAAGATGATCAAAGAGACACCATTGCCAATCCCCTTCTCCGTGATCAGTTCTCCGAGCCACATCAAGAAAATTGTGCCAGCGGTTGCGATCACCACAATCACAGCGATATCGAATGAAGATGTGATGGTCAGCACGCCTTGGGATTTCAGCAATGTCACCATTGAAAAAGTCTGCAGCACTGCCAATGGTACAGTCAGCCATCTTGTCCACATGTTGAATTTTTGTCTACCTGCCTCGCCCTCCTCCTTATAAATCTGCTCCACACGCGGCACAATCATGGTCAAAAGCTGCATGATAATTGATGCAGTGATATATGGTCCCACTCCTAACATCACGATTGAAATATTAGTGAGTCCTCCACCAGAAAAAACATTGAGCATTCCCAAAAGCTGATTGCCTTCAAAAAGTCGGCGCAGTTGCTCGATATTAACACCTGGCAGCGGCACATTGGCGGCTATGCGGAAAACAATAAGAATCCCCAAAATAAAGAGGATTTTATTGCGAAGTTCGGTAATTTTGAAGATTTGTGTTATTTTTTCGAACATTATATTAGCTTTTTAGGATTTAGCTTCTCAGCTTCTTAGCTTTAAAGACATGTGTCAGTTTTTAGACTTTCTAAAAAGCTAACGCCTAAGAAGCTAGTTCTAAGATTGTTCCACCTGCTTTGATTATAGCATCTTTAGCAGTTTGGGAGCAAAGAAGTTCAGCTGAAATAGTAAGTTTTTTAGTGATAGTTCCTGTTGCCAAGATTTTCACACCATCTTTTGCATCAGCCTTATCAATAAGCTTGGTTTTAAGTAGGGTTTCTACAGAAACAATATCTCCATCTTTGTAGAATTTCTCCAAAGCCTCCAATTTCACCACTGTTTTCTTTGCAGCCAGAGATTTGAATCCACGAACTTTTTTCAAACGTTCAACAAGTGAAGATCGTCCACCTTCAAACAATGGGTCGATTGATGCTCCAGAGCGAGCTTTCTGACCCTTATTTCCTTTACCAGAATAAGTTCCGCGCTTTCCTCCGCGACCAACTGTCTTCTTGTCTTTGCGTTTTTTTACTGTAAGTTGATGAATTTGCATACTTGCTGAAAACAACTGACAATTGACTTTTGACAATTGACTTTTCAGCCAATACATCATAATTCCTCGTCAAATGTTAAATGTCAAATGTTAAATGTTATTTAGTTTCTTTAATTTCCTTAGCTTCTTTAACTGCAGCATCTTTAGTCATTTTAATGCGTGGAGCCTTCAAAGCTCTCAGAGCTTCAATGGTTGCTCGCGCCACATTAAGCTTATTTGCTGTTCCCAAAGATTTTGAAACGATATCGCGAATACCAGCCAAATCAACCACTGCGCGCACAGCACCTCCAGCAATCACACCTCGTCCTTCTGAAGCAGGCTTAAGTAAAATTTTTGCACTGCCCAATTTCATTCGAATGTCATGAGGGATAGTGTTATCAGACAAGTTCACCGTAATCATGCATTTCTTGGCATCATTGTAAGCCTTTCCGATAGCATCAGAAACATCTGAGCCCTTAGAAACACCAACTCCAACCTTTCCTTTGCGATCACCGATCACCAAAGTTGCACGAAAACGAAATCTTCGTCCTCCTTTTACTACACGAGTAACTCGAGCCAAATCTAAAAGCTTCTGTTCAAACTCTGGTTTCTCTCTTCGTGTATTTTTTTTGCCTGGTCTCTTATTCATAGGATAATATAGTATTTATGATTCAAAACATTAAAATTGAAGTCCGCCTTCTCGTGCTCCATCTGCCAGAGCCTTAACTTTTCCATGGTATTGATATCCTGCTCGGTCAAATGTCACAAATTCAATCTTTAGAGCCACACATTTCTTAGCAATAAGCTTTCCAACTTCCTTAGCTCCTTCGATTGTGTTTGCAGCTTTCTTGATTTCTGCAAGTTTTGCGCTTGCAAGAGTTTTCCCTACCGTGTCATCAATAACTTGAACATAGATTCCCTTCAAGCTCTTAAACACAGCCAAACGTGGACGTGTTGCAGATCCTGAAATCTTGGCACGAACCCTTCTTTTTCGTTGTAATCGTCCACTATTGCTACTTATTTTTTTCATACTAGTTTATACGTTTTATTACTTTCTTGATAAGACTATTTAGAAGATTTCTTACCCTCTTTTCTTCGCACATGTTCTCCAACATATTTGAATCCTTTTCCCTTATATGGCTCTACTGGCTTGAGTGCTCTAATATTAGCGGAAAACTGTCCAACTGCATGCTTGTCTATTCCTGAAACAGTCATTGTGTTTCCTTCAATCACAACATCGAGTCCCGCAGGAACTTCAACAATCACAGGGTGTGAAAATCCGAGTGCAAGAGTAATAGTTTTTCCAGCGATTGCCATACGAAAACCAACTCCATTCAGTTCAAGTTGCTTCTTGAAACCAGTTGTCACTCCTTCAATCATATTTTCAATCACGCGAGCAGTTGTGCCCCAAAGAGCTGGAACATTTTTACCTTTAGCTTCTTTTTCAACCGTGAATTCCTTTTCTCCAAATTTAATCGAAACATCGAAGTGATGTTCAAAAGTCAGTGTGCCTTTCGGTCCAACAACAGTAACCAGATTTTTGTCTGTTGTTACAGTCACACCTTCTGGGATAGCTACAGGTTTTTTTCCAATTCTACTCATATAGATAACTCAATTTATATTATTTACCAAAGTTCACAAATTACTTCACCACCAAGTCCCAATTTTTTCGCCTTATCTCCAGTCATCATTCCATGAGAGGTTGAAATTATTGAAATTCCATATCCATTCTTCACCCGTTTGATGTCAGTCTTTTTCACATAAATTCGTTGTCCTTGACGACTCACACGTTTGATTTCACGAATAGCTGGATTCTTTTCAGTATTTGAAACAACGTCGTATTTCAAAACAATCTTAAGAACTGGAAAGGTTTCACCCATTTCCTTCTTCACAGATTCAATGAAATTTCTTTGCTCTAAAATTTTAGCAATAGACAGTTTCAATTTCGAAAATGGCACTGACACTTCTTTGTGCTTTACCATCTGTGCATTTCGAATTCTTGTAAGCATGTCTGCTATTGGATCTAACATATTCTAATTCTTTATCCTAATTATAATTATACTAATTCAAATTTACCAACTACTCTTTGTTACTCCCGGCAATTCTCCTCTGCTTGCTAATTCACGAAAGCAAATTCTGCAGATGTCATATGCACGAAGATATCCATGCTTACGACCACATCGCCAACAACGGCGAACAATTCGGGTTGAAAACTTTGGTTTCTTTTCTGCTCGTGCTTCTGTAGATGTTTTAGCCATAAAAATTCTTGTGTCAATTCTTATTGTCTAGCGTAGCGAGCGAAATGAAAATTAATTTTCATTTCCGAGCGAGCGACGACAACAAAATGTTTACATTTTATTCGCTTTTTAGCGGAAATCCTAACAATTTAAATAATTCCAAACCTTCTGCTTGAGATGTTGCATTTGTTGAAACCGTAATCTGCATTCCAAATGCGTGCTTCACTCGTTCTGGAGAAATTTCAGGGAAGATCATGTGCTCTTTCAGTCCGATATTCAGGTTTCCGCCTGTATCAACTGCTTTGCGGTTGAGTCCTTGAAAATCTCTCGTTCTTGGAAGCGTTGCAGCAACAACTCTGTCAATGAAATGCCACATTCTTGCTCCTCGCAAAGTAACTTTGACACCGATTTCCATTCCTTCACGAATCTTAAATCCAGAAATAGCTTTCTTAGCTTTGGTTTTCACTGGCTTTTGACCAGTAATTGCTGTCAGCGCAGTCACAATCTCTTCAATCTTATCATTTTCCTTGACAAGCTTGCCGATTCCGACATTCACCACAACCTTTTGAATTCGAGGAACAGCCATAACACTTTTATAGCTGAATTTCTTTTTCATTTCAGCTACAGCGATTTTGGTGTATTTTTCTTTTGCTGGAGTTATATTCATACAATTCACTTAAAACGAATAAAATAATATTAAAACACTTTCTCAAAATTCAAATTTACATTTCCTTTCCGCATTTCTTGCAAACTCTGACTTTCTTGTCATTCACGGTTGCATAAGCAACACGAGTAGCTTTTCCGCAAGCTGGGCAAATGATCATCGCGTTTGATGCATCAAATGGAGCAGCGATTTCGACGCGTTGTCCGCGTTGTCCTTCCCTGCGAGCTTTCTGATGTTTCTTCACAATGTTGATTGCTTCAACCACAATTTTTCCCTCGCTTGGCACAGTTCTAACAACTTTTCCTTGCTTTCCCTTGTCTTTGCCAGCTATTTTTTTTACGAGGTCTCCTTTTTTAATTCTCATATATCTATATTCTTAATTCAAAATGTAAACTCCAATTTATTATTATAAAACCTCAGGTGCCAATGAAACAATTTTTGAAAATCCTTTTTCTCGGAGTTCTCGAGCAATTGGTCCAAAGATACGAGTTCCTTTTGGTTCCTTTTCATTCAAAACCACAGCTGCATTTTCATCGAATCTGATATATGAACCATCTTTTCTTCGAATCGCTTTTTTTGTTCTCACAACCACTGCGCGAACCTTATCACCTTTCTTCACCAACCCTCGTGGTTCTGAAGATTTCACTGAGCAAACAATAATATCTCCAACAGAAGCATAACGTCTGCGTGTACCACCAAGAACCTTGAAGCATTCAATGATCTTTGCTCCTGAATTATCAGCTGCTCTTAATTTTGTTTCTGCTTGAATCATATTATTAAATCTCTAATACTTCTTATTTTAAAATCTCTAATTTCTAATTTACTATGCAATCACAGTGTGACTTTTGTCCTTGCTGATTGGACGACATTGTGAGAATTCAACCTTATCGCCTTTCTTGAATTTGTTCTCAGCGTCGTGAACCTTGTATTTCACGGTTGATTTATATTTCTTGTGATACTTAGGATGAGTTTTCAGTGAAGAAACAGCGACAACAATTGTCTTGTCCATCTTGTCACTAACGACAACCCCCTTTTTCTTAGCTAAATTTTTCGTAATATTTGTCATATGTCTTCAATGTCTTCTAAAAATAATTATTTTAGTAGAGCTCGCTCTTTTAAAATAGTTAATGTTTGAGCAATCTCGGTCTTAAGTGCTCGATACTGCCTATGATTTTTAAGCTGACGAGCAGCAATATCAAACCTAAGCTTAACAGCCTGAGTTCTTTTTTCTGCGAGCATTTTCTTCAATTGCTCAATATTCATATCTCTAATTTCCTGAATTTTCATAGGGGTATCGTTTTTTGACCTAAATTATTCTTTAACTACAAATTTCGTTTTAATGTTGAGTTTGTGGGCAGCTAATCGCATTGCTTCTTTTGCGGTTGCCTCAGTGATGCCGTCCATTTCAAACAAAACTCTTCCCATTTTAGTTTTTGCTACGAAATGATCAACACTTCCTTTTCCCTTACCCATCGGAGTTTCATCTCCCTTTTTGGTCATCGGCTTATCAGGGAAAATTCTGATCCAAATCTTTCCTCCGCGCTTAACGTATCTTGTCATGGCGCGACGAGCAGCTTCGATCTGACGTGCCGAAATTAATCCTGAAGTCATCGCCTTAAGGCCAAAACTACCAAAACTAACCACGTTACCTGTTTGGGCAACTCCACGGATTGCTCCGCCTCGGTGAATCTTTCTGTGTTTAACTTTTTTCGGCATCAACATATGCGTATCTTTTAATCAAAATGTAAAATCCAATTTATTATTCTTTATCAAATACCTCTCCCTTATAAAGCCAAGTCTTAACTCCGATTGCTCCATAAGTTGTAAAAGCGGTTGCCTTTGAGAAATCAATGTCAGCGCGAAGGGTGTGAAGTGGAACTGTTCCACGTGACAACCATTCTCTTCGTGACATTTCTGCTCCACCCAATCGTCCAGAAACTTCAATCTTCACTCCTTTGATATTCTTGTTCTTTTCAACCTGATCAAGCATTGATTTGAGAATTCTTCGAAATGGTACACGTTTTTCAAGCTGTTCAGCCACGTTTTGAGCAACCAATGAAGCGTTTTCTTCAAATTGTCGCACTTCTTGTGCTTCAATTTTCAAATCAATCTTCTTGCCTGCGAAAAACTTTGTCTTGATAATACCAACCATATCACTGATTCCAGTTCCACCTCTCCCAATCAATACTCCAGGACGAGATGTTTTGATGATCAATTTCAACGTGTTAGCACTTCTTTCAATTTCAACATCGGCAATAGCAGCAGATTTCCACTTTTTCATGACAAACTCACGAACCTGAACATCTTCTTTGAGTTTCTTAGTATAATCTTTGCCAGCAAACCACCTTGATTTCCAAGTTGTTGTGATTCCTAGGCGCAGCCCTGTTGGATTGACTTTATGTCCCATAATTTTATAAATCTCTAATTAACTGTATTTTTTATCG
>Ga0172380_10001244_pt1 | contig 44496 bp, 42 predicted proteins | sample Leawe162metaG_FD_119747 | JGI IMG/M metagenome (GOLD analysis project Ga0172380, IMG submission 119747) | Leachate microbial communities from a municipal landfill in Southern Ontario, Canada - Leachate well 162 metaG | ecosystem: Engineered > Solid waste > Landfill > Unclassified | place...
AATGTCACCGCAACCTTCAATGCAAATTCGCTACCGCTCAACCTCACTTCTACTGACCCGCCAGTACCAAATGGACAACTTTGGGTGGGGGTTCCAGCATCCTTCACTGCTGTTGTATACAACTCTGGACTTGGAAATGTGACGACACCGTTCGTTGACCGTTTCACGTACTGTTGGGGAGCAGGATGTATACCAAGTACTACAGATATTATAGATGATGTAGCGCGGACATCCTTAAACCAAGGAGAGTACCAGATTGATGGGACGGGGGAGAGCAAGACTTCGACAGAGTTCATACCTTCACAGGCAGGTACGCTTCGTGTACAGCACTGTGTTGATGTGAATAATAATGTGAGCGAGACCCACGGAGCAGGCGAGGCTGACAATTGTCAGACTGCTGACTTTACCGTCTCAATACCTCCAAACCTCACTGCAACCAACAACTTGCCAGCAGATGCTCAGTCGTATAACAATCCTGCAAGCATTGCCTTTAGCGGTACTGTATTCAACGCCGATGCAACAACCGCTGCGAAACGTCTTATCTGGGGGGATTTAGAGATTGACTGGAATCAAGCTAATTGTGCAGCGGCATCTTCTGAGATGGCAACAACCTCAGGAGGCTCGTGGACGGCCGTCCCTCCAGGTTGGAGCGCTCCTGTGTCTAAAACCCTCACTAAGGCAGCGTCACAGCTCAGAAACGGCACACACTGTTGGCGTATGATTGTAGACCGGTTGGATATCATTGCTGAATCAAACAATGACGACAATGGTGCAACCCCATGGCGGGCATTTACCATCAGTGGCCTACCAGAATGTTCTGACGGCGTGGACAATGATGGCGATGGTTTGATCGACTATCCAAATGACCCAGGCTGTGAGGACACGGAAGATCCGTCGGAGCTTCAGCCTAACCTCACTGCAACGAATAGTGCGCCTGCAAACGGTGCCTCGTTTACTTCACCAGCAAGCATTTCATTTAGCGGTACCGCACAGAATGCAATCGCTCCAACCTTAGCAGGAAATGGATTCTGGGGAGATATTGAAGTTGACTGGAATCAGTCTAACTGCGCAGCAGCGATGCCAGATTTCTCAAAGAATGCCGGTGGCGAATGGGATACTGTTGCCATTGGCTGGAGTGCGGCACTGAATGCAACCTTGATGGCTGATTCCGCAGAACTTCAAAACGGCACACACTGTTGGCGTATGATTGTAGACCGTGATAATTTCGTAGCGGAATCCAATGAGACAGACAACGGAGGAACACCGTGGCGATCATTCACTATCAATGGCCTCGAAGAATGTGGAAATGGCATTGACGACGACGGAGATGGACTCGTCGATGGCGACGATCCAGCATGTGACGATCCTGGCGGGGACGATGAGGATGCAGAATGTACTGGTACTATTCCAGCTGGTGCGTCACAGTGGAGTGACGAGGAACAAAAAGGACTTACGCGCGATGTGCCATGGCAGTATTCAAGTGTGGACACTGCAAGGAAGTGCGAGTTCCGCTGTGACACGGGCGTCATGCTCAATAATCAGTGTATTGACGGAGAGATTAGTGCAGACCCAACACAGATACAGTCAGGCGGAACGAGCGTAATTGATTGGAGCACCTCGGGGAATACCGATGATCTCACCTGTGGAGTTACGGGTGGTGGCAGTGACTGGTCTGGCTTCTCAGGAACGGAGACGACGCTCCCACTTTCTGCAGCAGCTACATACATCCTTGGCTGTAGTTTTAAGTCCGAAAGCGTAGCGCTCGATGAGGCAACGGTAAGTCTCTTCCCACCACCGACGCTTACACCTGATCCTCGCATTATCGAGCCAGTGGAAGGCGGTACGGTGGTACGACTTGACTACGACCTTCGAGGCAATACCTCATGTGTACTTACGGGCGGAGGATTGAATGTACCTATTGAGCTTGATAAGGAGGGTAATGTGACACCTAGTTTTGTGGAGACGGATCCTCTATCCGGCACGACCACATTCACCCTTACGTGCGGTAGCGTATCGACACGTGCGACGGTTGAGCTTCGTGAGACGGGACACGAGACGTAGGAGCCTGAAGACTTAAGGTTAAAAATAAGAAACGCCAGTACCTTTAGGTACTGGCGTTTCTTATTAAGGAAGACCCTTGCGTACTCTGGAAAGAAACGGTATAGTGGCGCCCTATATGGCAATAACGAGAAACGCAAAGAAGGCAATTCGTTCACAAGCGCGCAAGCGCGTCATCAACGTGCGTCGCAAGCGCTCGCTCCATGACACGGTGCAGACCTACAAGAAGCACCTTGCTACCAATGCAAAGGAAGCAGAAGCACTCCTTCCAAAGGTATACGCAGAGCTCGATAAGGCAGCAAAGCGTGGCATCATCAAGAAGAACACTGCAGCCCGCACTAAAGCTCGTCTTACCAAGCGTCTTGCACCAGCAAAATAAGAACATCCAAAGAATAATCCCGTCGGCAAGCCGACGGGATTATTCTTTGGAATCAGGGTGTTCTTACTAGCAGAAGAAATGGCTGCGCCATTACTCATATATTTATCCATTCATCCACGCCGCAGAGCGGACGTGGCATTCTGGATAAACTAGTAGAGAACAGAAAACAAAAGACCCTGCGCCATTCGCGCAGGGTCTTTTTCTTAAAAGAGAAACCAGAAGCCTTAATCAACGACGGTGCGTCGGAGGTGTTGCGGAATATGCACGAGTATCTCCCAAGGAATTGTTTCTGTCGTCGTTGCGATATTCTCTACGGAGTTAGGGTCTTCTCCATTCCGACTTATCACAACCACACGATCGCCACGCGCCACATTGCGTACTTTTGATACATCAACGGTTGTGATATTCATGCTTACTCGTCCAATGATAGGACAGGGAATGTCATTAACGAACACCATACCTTTATTAGAAAGTCGGCGGTCAATACCTTCAAAATATCCCATAGGAATCGTCGCTATGGTCATAGGTTCTTGCGCGTGGAATGTAGTGTTGTATCCAACAGCATCACCAGCCTTTACAGTTTTGACTCCGCTCAGGATAGTCTCAATACTAAGTACTGGTCGGAGTTGTCGTGTATCAGGTGCAGGATCTATTCCGTAGAGACCGAGTCCAAGTCGCACCACATTTCCTGTTGTATGACGTGCGAATCGTGAACCTGCGGTGGCGGCAATATGGAAATACTGAATACGGGGATCATAGGAGCGCCAATGGATGACTGCTTTCTCCCATACCGTCCGCTGGTTATTCGTGAAAGTGTCGTCTCTATTATCGGCATCAGCAAGGTGAGAACATATTCCTTCAAGCGTGATATGTGTGTTTGTTGAAAGAATGCTTTGCGCCTCTTCCCACTCTGATTCGAGAAGGCCTTGTCGATGCATCCCCGTGTCGAGTTTCAAGTGAATCCGGAATGTTCCATGGCTCGTCGTCAGTTCTTTAAGCTGTGAAAGGCTTGTCACGGTAAATGCTACATTGCGCACACGCACCTGCACCATATTCGATATCGGCGTGTATCCGATGATAAGAATAGGGGAGCGAACGCCAGCGTGTCGTAGTGACACCGCTTCGTGGATTGAATCAAGTGCGAAGAAAGCGATGTTCTCATAATCGAGTAACTGCGCCACTTCAATGAGTCCGTGACCGTATGCATTGCTTTTAAGTACTGGTGCTATGCGTTGGTCAGGACACGCCTTTTGAAAGGTCTTGAGATTGTGAAGAAGGCGTTCACGAGAAATATAGACAGAGATGAGCGGTTCGTGTTTCGAGAGCCGCTTCCGCGCTTTACGTAGCCACAAAAGGAAAGACATAACGACAGTATAGCGCTAAACGTGTTCGGTAATCCAAGAGAGCATCTCATCCCAAGAGTGAATACGAGTCACACCAATAGGCAGAGAACCCTGGTTCCATGGTCGGTCGGGGAGAAGAACAGGTATTCCTTTCTGAGCAACATCTACTGCGTGTTCGAGCGCATCGTCCACCAGAATGGATGCTCCAATGTCTGTACAAACCTCAGACTTTGATCGTTTTGGTACATCATCTGTCGCGCCAAACCCGTTGGTGAAGTGGAGGCTGCGAAATACATTTGGAAAGAATCGATCCGTCCATGCATGCGTACAGTCCCGTACTACAGCAGGTCTGCTGGTTACAACATCGAGCAGATAGTGATTCTGGAGAGACTGCAGAGCCTCAATTGAACCTGGAATAGGTGTCACTTCCTTATGGTCAGGCGATTGATAAAATAAATGAACTCTTTCGGTGAAGGTTTCAAAATTGCACTGGTACGCACGCGCATCATAGGAGGTCACATCTTCGTACGCGAGGGCAGTGCCATACATGCGATTATGGAACGCAATGAAGCCGCTTTGAAATGACATGAGCACATCATCAAAGTCGAAGGCAATGACTGGACGAGACATACGGACAGTATAGCGCAGGGGACAGGCGTTAACGATCTAGCCTTTCAGAGTGGGGGCAGTGCTTTGTTGTGTAACCAATGCTGAACGACGGTGCTTGTGTATAGCTACAACCACACGGAGTATCAGTACAACGAGAGCAATAGCGGATAGCATCAGACGCCCTGGTGGCAGGCCCGAGAATGTCTCAAACCATAAGGACCAGAGTGGGAATTCTAGGAGAATTGCTCGTATAACGAGTAACGCATAGCCGATATAGCCGAGACCGAGCACAAACCCAATCGTTTCTCTCGGTATGTGCGGAGCGATGAATTTACTATTAACCAGCACCATTGCTGCAAAAATAATCATGGCGATGCCTCCAAGGATGATATCAGCGGAAAAGAAATTGGAGGAAAAACCATACCCGTATACTTCAGGGTACAGTGAAAGCAAGGTAATACAATAAAAGAGACTATACCAAAAAGCTAATATGCCGATTTGTTTTTGGTAGCCCAGTCTCATATTTGGCCAGCCAGTAAAATGGCTGATACTCCCCAATGAAAGAGCGGTGGCAAACAACAGTGACGCAGTGCTCGCGGCTATAAAAGATATAGCCATGAGTCCAGTACTCGCTGTATGAGCGTATTTGATATAGAAAAGTGCAGGCACAATGTAGAGAAAGGAGAGTAGAGAGGCAATGAGCCACTTCTTTCTTTCACTTACTGCTTCTGGGGTATTAGTATTCATGGTGCTTATATTCTACATCACAAATACCGTATAACGGTATTGTGAGCGGGAATCGAAACTTACAGTTTCAGTACACCTTGTCGCTCTTTTGTTTCCCTTCGGTCACAAAAGTGCTGGCAAGGTTTTCGATTCCTTAAGCTCATTGAAAAAGCCCAGTCAATAAAGACTGGACTTTTCCAACGAGTGCAGAAATACTGACCTTTGCTCGAACCCATTTCGAGAAAGGACAATGATTGCAACGCGCGGAGCGCGTGGTGACTTTATACTTCTGTGTACGCATTCGCGCCCGTAGTGATGCGGGCAAAGCGCCTCGGGGCGCTCGCTTCACTCGCGTCCAAAACCAAAAACCTTTCAATTTTTTGCGTCCCTCCCCCGACCCCTTCCCGCCTTAAAAAGAGAAGGAAAGGTTTTTTGGTTTTGGTTCGGCGTTTCGTCTTTCAAAAAGCTTCGTTCATGCTACATCTACTTGAGAGCTTTCACTTCACTTTTTTTCGACTTCACGCCGACCCGAGGCGCTACCGACGTTAAACACTAGCTTCGCAGTGTTTGACGCATATCACACCACAACTAGTCGTACCAAGCCTCGCTTTTCAAGCTCGGCTAAGTATCGTGTCGCTGTCGCGTCCGATACATGTAAAAACTTCTCGGCTTCGTCGTTTGTTATCTCTGTTTGCTTCGCAAACAGTCTCATGACTTTTAGGAGCTTATTTTGAAAACGGAGTTAGCTTACGCGATAATACTATGAATCCATAGATGCTACTTGGTGTAACGACAAAAGAAATTTATATCCTGTGTTGTATAAGAAGCGAGAGAGTTATCTCTCACTTATTCACACTCTAACTACACACATATGACACAGACTATGAAAAATGCATCACTTGGACTTGGTGTTGCTGTACTGACCGCCGGAGTTCTCGGCATGGGCTTGCAAGCAGCCTCTGCCTATCAGGGCGACCCTTCAGTCACCGGACCCAATTACTCAGCTGATCGCCACGAAGCCATGCAGCAAGCATTTGCTGATGGCGACTACGAGGCCTGGAAGGAACTGATGGACGGAAAAGGTCGCATCGCAGAAATGGTCACTGAGGAAAACTTTACTGAGTTTGCACGTGCTCACGAACTCGCCCTAGTGGGAGACCTCGAAGGAGCACAAGAGATCCGACAAGAGCTCGGACTCGGTCAAGGTCAGCGCCATGGCCAAGGTGACGGTACCGGAGCAGGAGCTGGTAAGATGCAGCAACGCATCCATCAAAATCTCAATCGATAAGTACCAAACTTCCAAAAAAAATAACCCCCGACTCTGTTGGGGGTTATGCGGGATAACACAACCCCGCTGCTATACTTAACACAAGATCCTTTATGCCACCAAACGAACTACTCTCCGACGAAACGATCGTCGAACAGGTCCGATCGATCGATCAGGAGCGGTATGTTCTTTTGGTGGATCGGTACCAGCATAAGCTGCTCCGCTACGCACAAAGCCTCTTGCACGACGAACACAGGGCGGCTGATGTGGTGCAAGAATCATTCATTAAAGCCTTTATCAACCTGCAAGGTTTTGATACGCAAAAGAAATTTTCCAACTGGATCTATCGCATCGTACACAACGAAGCGATGAACAGTATTAAAAAATACCAAAAAGAAGTCCCCCTGCCAGAAAACTTTGAATTTGCCAGCAGTGAGGACATCGAAGCCAATTTTGAACAACAGGAATTAGAGGCGGCCGTCCGAACACACCTAAAAAAACTCCCGCTCATCTACGCGGAGCCACTCGCTCTACGGTACCTAGAGGAGAAGTCATATGAAGAGATCAGCGACATCCTCCACCTTCCACCAGGAACAGTCGCCACCCGCATCAATCGAGCAAAAACCTTAATGAAACATTTATGTCAGAACCACTAAACGACATCACCAAGCAGGTCATGGACCGTATCCATACCGAACACATCAAAATGCGACCTCGCTGGTACTTTGTGCTTGGGTCGCTAGCGACATTTGTTGGGTTGGTCATGTCTATCTTGGCATCGGTCTTTCTGCTCAGTTTCATAAAGCTATCATTACGAGGCGGTGGAAGGTTGGCGGAATACAAGATGGATGAACTCCTTTCCCACTTCTCTTGGTGGGGTCCGGTCATTGCCATAGCAAGCCTGCTTATGGGAATCTGGCTTCTTCGCCAGTATGAATTTTCGTACAAAAAGAATTTTGCTCTGATCGTGATCGGCTTCGTCCTAGCGATCGTAGCCGCTAGTTTCATTCTGGACATGAGTGGGCTGAGCGAGGTCATGCTCCAGCGCGGCCCATTTCGATCAGCCTTCCCTACAGAGCACATCCCTTATAAACAAACTGGAGATCTAAAAACAGTATCACTATGAGCAAAAAGACCCTTATCATCCTTGGTATCATCGCTATTGTCGTCATTACGATACTTATCGTGGTGGTCCGACCGAATAAAATGATCCCTTACGAACTCGCAACAGTACAAAACGGCCCTATCGTAGAGCGCGTCTCTGCGAGCGGTAAGGTGGAGCCGCCGACCATGATCGATCTCCACTTCAAAAATAGCGGTCAATTGACGTCGCTCGCGGTCGCTATCGGCGATACGGTAGAAGCTGGACAAATGCTCGCAACTCAAGACACCACTCAGCTTGATGCACAAGTGCAAGAAACGAGGTCCTCGATCGATCTACAACGAGCAAAATTGGATCAACTGATAGCGGGAGCCTCCCCCGAGGAGATCGCTCTAGCGGAAGTGGCTCTCCAAAGCGCACAGCGCAATTATGAGGAAGTGGTCAAGACTCAAGAAAACCTCGTACAAACTGCCTACACAAAATTACTCAACTCTACCTTTGAAGCCCGTCCAGTTGACGACGACAGTGACGATCAAGCACCCACGATCAGCGGAACCTACACACTTGGGAAAGGGGGGTCGATCTTTATCTCTTCTTACTACAGCTCAGGCGGTATTTCTTTCCGTGTATCGGGGCTCACTACTGGCTCAGGTTCGGGTAACGCTGTGATGCCAGAACCACTCGGTGACTCTGGTCTCTACATCACCTTCCCAAGCAGTACTAAAATTGAAAACGATGACTGGGTGATTGAGGTACCTAACAAAAAAGCTTCTAACTACCTCACTAATTTGACCGCTTACGAGACCGCGCTACAAACCCAACAATCAGCCCTATCAGCAGCACGATCACTCATCGATCAAAAAGAAGCTGAATTGGCACTAAAAAGATCTACGGTTCGACCAGCTGACATTGCGGTCTTTGAGGCACAGATCAACCAGGCCGAAGCAGCGCTGCAAAAGACCCTAGCACAACGAAACGACCTCATGCTCTACGCTCCTCAGAAGGGAGTGGTCACCGATGTGATCGGAGAGATCGGAGAGACGATCCGTCCCGAACAATCGGTCATCTCCCTATCGTCGGGAGACACGCTGCAAGTACGACTGAATGTGGTGGAAGACAGTATCGTAAACGTACGAGTGGGACAAAAAGCTACCATCACTTTTGATGCCATCAAAAACGAAACCTTCCCTGGTACGGTTGTTTCGATCGATCCGGCCGAAACTATCATTGGTGGAGCAGTCTACTACGAAACCGTTATCGCATTCGACACCGTAGACGAGCGACTTCGTTCCGGAATGACCGCCAACGTACTCATTGAAACTGCTTCTGTCGCAGACACCCTCACCATCCCACAAAGCGCGGTGGAGTCGATATCGGGCCAAACTACAGTGCAAGTATTTGCTGGTGGAGAGATAGAAGAAAGAGCCGTGGTCACTGGTCTCAGAGATGCACATGGTCAGATCGAGATCGTATCTGGACTCACAGCCGGAGAACAGGTGGTCGTCGCTAAGATCAAGTGAACATGACCGGTACCGACATAAAAGCGGCGTTCTTTATCGCCTACAAGACCATCAGCAAAGGTCATAAGTCTACCCTGGCGTTGATCGTTTTTATTTTGTCGCTCTCATTCTTCAACTTGATGTTCGTGTCAGGATTCTTATCCGGCTTTTCAGACGGCATCATTCGTTCTATGGTGGAGACCACCACCGCGCATCTCGCAGTACTACCTCAAGAAGAACCGATCAAAAAAGAGTACATCATTGACCAGACCAGCGTTCGCGCTGGCATCGAAACCATCCCCGGCATAGCCGCAACCGCCGCCCACTACCAGCTCGGTGGCTCGTTTGCCTATGACAAGGAAAAGGACGGCGTCTTTACGTACGTATCAGCACCGATTATTGCAGTCAATCAGGTCGAGGAGAAAGCCGTACTCAATGTCGCTAACAATATCGTTTCAGGAGAATTTCCTGATACCCTCCAAAAAGACGAAATCATTCTTGGTGCCAACCTGGCGGGTGGTTTCGGCACCGAACAAACTACCGATCTCGGTGGTGTGGAAGTCGGCGATACTGTCTCTGTGGTCTACGGCAACGGCGTTAGTCGCACCTACACCGTACGCGGCATCTTCAAAGTCACCATCGGTGGTATCGGCGGCACAGCGTTCATCTCCACCAAAGAGGCTGAAGCGATCCTCTCTACCTTCAATAACGCTTCTGAGATCATGGTCAAAGCCGACCTCACAAAGTATACACTCGATGAGTACGCGGATCGGATCGGATCTTTATACCCAGAACTAGTGGTTGAAAAATACACCACTCGTCTTTCGACGGTCGGTATCCTAGTTGCCGCTTTCAATATCATCGCACTCATTGTGAGCGTGATCAGTATCATCGTCGCCGCGATCACCATCTTCGTCATGATCTACGTTAATGCAGTCAGCAAACGACGACAGATCGGTATCTTGAAAGCCATCGGCATCAAAGAGAGTATTATCGAGCTTTCGTACGTGATCCAGTCGATCTTTTACGCCTCACTAGCGGTTTTCTTTGGCATGCTGATAGTCTTCTATGCGGTGATCCCCTTCCTCGACGCCCGACCGATCATGATGCCCTATGGCGAGGCAACGCTGGTCTTTACCACGATCGGTATCATTATCAATATCGTGAGTCTCTTGGTCTCTGGCCTGCTGGCCGGCTTTGTCCCCGCCAAGATGGTGGCTCGTGAAAATATTCTCACCTCGATCTGGGGTTAATCATTACTACATATGATCAGTGTAAAAAAACTTGTCAAAACGTATCCGGGAGAAGTGCCTACCTACGCCCTGAAGGGGGTTTCCCTCGAGGTTGCCGCTGGGGAATTTGTCGCACTCATGGGTCGGAGCGGTTCTGGTAAATCAACCTTCCTCCACCAGCTCGGCCTGCTCGATACCCCGACTGAAGGAGAAGTCACCATTAATTCAATCAACGTACTCACTCTCTCAGAAACTGAGCGGACTCGCTTTCGCCTCGAACACTTAGGTTACGTATTTCAAGAATACGCTCTCATTGCCGAATTTACGGCACTAGAAAATGTGTACTTCCCAGCAATGGCGCTCGGTGATGGTGATGCCAAAGACCGAGCGGCGCATCTACTTGATTTGGTAGGTTTAGGATCACGGCTTCACCATCAACCTCACGAGATGTCTGGTGGCGAACAACAGCGTGTTGCCATTGCCCGCTCACTCATCAATAATCCAAAAGTTTTATTTGCCGATGAACCAACAGCAAACCTCGATACGGAATCTTCCGCCACAGTATTCAAACTATTTCAAAAATTGAATCAGGATCTAAACCAAACCATCTTGGTGGTAACCCACGAACCTGAAGATAAAAAATATGTTGATCGCGTGGTGTGGATGCGCGACGGTGTCATTGAGGTTTGAAAGGGGTCTATGTAGATGTTCTGGAGAAATAAATAGACATTACGAACAAGTTTGAGTCATATTCGCTAATTCAATTTGAAAGTGACACATTTACAAGCTCACGAATCCACAAACATATAGATACTTATCTATAATATTTCTTTAATTTAAGATACAATAAATCTATGGAATTTTTTTCATACATTGGCCTACATACTGCATATCTGCTCGTTTTTTCGATTACTCTTGGCCTTGGTATCGGTGCATCTGCACTTAGTTATGTACTTTTTCTTTTTTCCGGGAAAGATGGAAAAATATCATGCGACGAGTCCAAGTTGCTAAAGATCTCACGCATAGTAATCTGGGTAGCAATTCTTTTATATGGATTCAGCGGCCTCGGTCTCTTTACACTTGCGTATGAGTCAATGGTCGAACTTGGGATTTTTTATGCGAGCATGACTGTCGCAATAATTCTCATTGGAAATGAGATCATGTTCACTGCGCGCCATTTGCCACGTGTGCGCAATATCCGTGATGGAAACATCGCACTTGACGCATTTGTTCTCGAGAGCGGAGCAGTGTCGGTTGTCTCTTGGGTATTTTTGATGTTTCACCACGTCATCTATAGAACCGATATCGGCTACTTTGCGTTCATGGCGCTTTATGCGGCTGCTATTGCGGTCGCTGTGTTTGTGACATGGTTTATTCGCCGAAAGAGCGTTCGTTCTCACGATGTTACGATATTGAAACAATCAGTTCTCGCGGCTCTTTTCCTTGCACTCATCTTCGCGGGAGCATGGTACGCAAAGGCTGACCGCATTATCAAGCCAGCAGAGATTGGTAAGCGCATAACTACTGAATTGGTAGGTACGACCTACACGCTTGATGATGTCGCGCTTCACAACAACACAGAGGATTGTTGGCTCATTATCGACAAGAAAGTATTCAATGCGACCGAAGCATCACGCCTGCATCCTGCGATGTTCAACTGCGGTAAGGACGTGAGCGATAACTACCACAAAAATCATGGCGAAGGTATCAGGGATAAGATGATGAAGTATTATATCGGCGAGCTGCGTAGCGGTACAGGCGTTTCAAATGTGGATGTTCCGTTCGAGAAGAACGAGACACTTAAGCCGTATCGCGAGCTGTATGTCGATGAAGGTTCATGGAATCCGCGCGAGCTCATGCTCGTCGTCGAGAAAGATGCCGAGAAATTGCTTGCCATCGACGGAACGACACACAAGGTTGTCGGGCGCGTACATGATGTCGGCTTTCAGCCACACACATCCGTCTATTCATCGGACGCAAGATACATGTATATCATTTCGCGTGATGGTTGGCTCACTAAGATTGATCTCACGACTCTCGAGCCGATCGTATCGGTCTTGGTTGGTGAGAACTCGAGGGGTACCGCTATCACTGACAACGACAAGTATGTTGCCATCGGCAATTACGAACCAGGCAATCTCGTCATCCTTGATGCTGTCTCAATGCAGATTTTAAAGACAATACCACTCACGATGGAAAAAGACGGAAAGCAGATTGAATCCCGCGCGGGCGCGGTTGTCGAGGATGGAAACCGTATCATTGTGGCACTCAAGGATGGAACGAGTGTCTGGTCAATTGACACCGACCAGTCCGGGTTTCCCGTGACGCACAAATTCTCCGATATTGGTGATGGAAAACCAGCCCTTCATGACGCTTTCCTTACACCAAATGGTTCGCATTACATCGTCGCGTCACAAGGATCGAAGACAGTGTGGGTTCTCGATGTTGGGACTATGGAGCCCATCGCGGAGGTGGAGACTGGCGAGACTCCGCATACTGGACCGGGAGCTGCGTGGGGTAACTACATTTACATCCCGTCGCTGGGAGAGGGCATCATTACCGTCATCGACATAACCACATGGAAACCAGTGAAGTATATAAAAACTGGTGGACCAGGTCTTTTTGTACGAAGCTACAGCAAAGATCCTTCATATCCATACGTGTGGGCGGACACTGCTTTCGGCGACCATAAGGACGAGATATACGTCATCGATGCGCGCATCAACGAAATTGTAAAAACTATTATTCCAGTTAAGGGTGAAGCTTCGTGGCATCCAGAGTTTACCTATGACGGAAAGTTCGTGTATGTTGTCTCTCAGTCTGCGAACGAAGTCGAAGTGTACGACGCGCTTACATTTGAGATTGTGAAACGTATCAAATCAGATACACCGTCGGCGATATCAAATGTTGGACTACGAATTGAAGAGCCAGGCTTGTAGTTTGCGTATATGAGTAATAAAAACGGCTTACTACCAGTGTCATACCAAGATGTTGTGACTAAACACTTCTATCATTTTTCGGGCTAAAGAAACTTTTCGACCCTTGAAAAGTTTCTCTAGTCCAGCATTTCGGATAGTCACGAACCCCCTAATCGCCCTAGCGGGATGACTCAAAATATAAGCGCAAATACCCAAGTCCGATTCTTTTCGGGGGTCGAAATTTTCGTCGCTAAATTATCGTTCTTTTAGGCCTTTCAGTAGGTCTCGCTAGATTGATGTGGTATTTGGGAATTGAACCCTCTTGGTAGCTCTAGAGGGGGGCTACAAAAATAACCACTCTAAACCATGACACCTCGTGAAAATCAGATGGGTTGAAATAAAAGTCTACCTTGACCCCAGAGTAATCGGGTGTAGAGTTACCTTATGAAATTAGGAATTATTCTCCAGTCAAACAACCCTGAACATGTATGGAATGCCTTCAGGCTTGCTATTACCGCCCTTAAGGCAGATCGTCAGGTGGAAATATTTTTACTGAGTGAAGGCTCGGAGCTTGAGAACATCCTCGACACTAAAGATTTTGATATCTCGACAAAAGTCACAGAGTTCAAAGAATTAAAAGGCAATCTATATGCCTGCGGTTCGTGTCTCAAAATGCGTGGCAAGGAGGAGAGTAATGTTTGTCCCGTTTCCACTATGACTGACCTGCTCGCCATGGTCGAGAGTTCGGACAAAGTTCTCACCTTTGGTTAAGATCTCAAGCATGAAAGAGATCTGTCGATGTTTAATCAATAATCAAACAATTTTATGATGGGATATGGATTTCCAGTATTTGGTGGGTTTGGATGGATTTTTATGGTGCTCTTCTGGGGTCTCGTAATCTGGGGGATTGTCTCCTTGGTGCGAGGAAGTATGGGTAATGGTTCTGGCGGCAGAACGATTGAAAAATCAGCTCTCGATATTTTAAAGGAACGCTACGCAAAAGGTGAAATTAACAAGGAAGAATTTGAGTCGAAGAAGAAGGATCTGATGTGAGGTACTAAATTCCTCAACCCATTACTAACTGCTGAGAATAATGCCACGACAGAAAATGCACCCAAATGGGTGCATTTTCTGTAGTTACTACCTAGCCGTTGTATGTGCGAAATGATTACAACAAGATACTAATTAACCAATTTCATAGCAAACTATCCTGAACAGAGAAAGCCACCTAATTTTGGTGACTTTCTCTGTCAGCTGGACTTACTGGTATTTATGAGGTGTTTTAAGCCTCTCAGTAGGTCTCTCTAGTATGTGCAGGTGACTTATGGCTTTCAGAACTGTTCCTAAGCAGATACGACATAAAACTGGCCATTTGTAAGCTCGATGAGCTTTTTGTTTAAAAACAACCCTTTTTATAGCGTCGGAAAACTAAGATAGGCGCCTTTTATAGTGTAAGTAAATTGATTACGTAATCCTCTTTATAACGTTATTCAAACATCGCCTCAGCCTCTGGAACCAAATCAACAACTTCTTTAACGACCTGAACAACGCCCCCTCTCAGAACAGTGTCAGAAACCGCTGCCTCCAAGAGACTTTGGACATTATCATATCCGACAAATAAATTGGTATCACTCTGCATTCTGTCGTGCAGATAAAGGTAGGCAACAAGTATAAAACGTACCTTTTCCTTAGCTGCATATAAGCTGCGGAAATCTGGACCTGGAGGAAAAGCCGGGTCTGCTTCTTTATTTTTGCGCATCATCTTCACAACCTTCTTATAAAAACTACCATGAACAAAATCACTTCTGTCGTTGTAAAGCTTCTTAATTTCTTTCTCTATGTCTGGAAATTTCCAACCAATCAAAACGAAAGCTCGTTTGCGTAATCGGTATCCTATTTCTTCTTTCTCGCTTTCCCCAGCAGTAAAAAGCGTTTCCAATAGAGTAGCCATGTCGGCGGATTCTCTCTGCCACGTATATATGGCTTTGGAATTTTCATACTCTTCAAGTCCACTATAAAAGCTAGCGGCCATGTACAGACGCCAATCCTCATCTGCCCATGTAAGAACATTATCTCTTAACCAGATAAAATATCGTGCGGAAGGGAGCATTTTTTGATAAAAGTCTACAAAATTCTTAGAGCCCAGCAGTTCGTATTTATTTTGATAAAAAAGCCAGTTCCCAAGCACTTTTTTATTCACCATTTGAATACCAAAATCACTAGCGTGAAAAGCGGGGCGTAAAAATGCGTTTGAAAAGAGATTAATAATTCCAGCCACCTCACCATAACTCACATAATGCTCAGCCGGATGTGGTACCAGTATGCCCCAAGAACAATTTTTATATTGCTCCTCCGTTATTCCAAACATATCTTCTGCTGCGGTTGCTACATAGTTTTTCAATACATTTTCATTGACAGGCTGTATCTTTATTTGAATAGCTTTAACAAAATCAGTGAGTGAGTATTTTTCCAAATTCCAGCACTCAAAGTACCCGCCAGTAACCTCTGCAAATTTTGCTTGGCTAGTAGTGTCTTTTGGCCAGCCGTAAAAACCAATAAAGATGTATTTCATGTTTCTAGCATCATACCTAATACTGGTCTCATTTTATAGCGTTACTACATTGGACATAAAATGCCCAGTTTATTCACTTTGTAGCTGAAAACGGAGCTTTCTTTCCTCAGCCTCTCGATCAGCTTCAGACTTTTGCCTTTTCGCCATACTCTCTAGCGACGTTACAGTTTTGGTGGCATACCTTTTCACTCGAACATTTCGTTTTTGCATGAAGGGCTTTAGAGCATCAGCTTTTGACTGGTAAGCATTAGCGAGACCATATTCACCAGACACTACACCAGTTGAAAGAATGGCTTGGTCAATCAGACCAATAGTACGTTTATTGTCAGTCTTGCTAATTACTTTCATACAAATAGTTATGTCGGCATGTGAGGTCGTACTCAAGCAGTATGCAGCAATTAGCAGGTTTTTAGGTCCACCTCTTTCAATTGCTAAATTAACAATAGTAGAAAATCCCGGTGCCCCTATTCTTTCAAAGAGGTGGGTAACGTCCCAATTGTATAGACTCCATTTTTTAGTCATTTTGCCAAGAAGACTTAGCGCCTGTTCTGGCAAGTCATCATGTTTACTAATAAACTCAGTAAGATCAGTATTCATTTGATAAGGAACTGCATCATACCTATCTGTAATATCGAAAACTTCAGATTTCTTTTTCTCTTCCTCGTGTCTAATTCTAGAGACAAAAATATCAAGAATGTACTGGAGATTATCCCTACCCAATTCGAGCAATACTTCTTGTGCATGCCATTCTAAATTACCCAATGTAATCAACAAGTCCTTTAGTGTGTTTTTTGTAGCAGGAGCAAGCTCTTGAATATTGAGTGTCTTTCGATGGAGGGCTGTAGTAAGCGAGCTTATAAACCATGGAGAAAGCTTTTGGTTATTTTTTATATGAACTCGGATAAGTGCTTCTATCCTTCGAGGAGAAGCTTTGATTACATGACACAAAACACCCAACAAAAGTAACTTGAAATTTGAATCAGGATTTGAAGCAAGAAATTCAAAACCTCCACGTTCGTTAATTATATTTTCAATTGTAGTTATTTCATGAGTTTTGACCCTTGTCTCAGATTGTTGAAAATCCGAGGCAAAAAAGCCGAGGAAAACCGCCCTAACAAGTCGTGTGTCCTTTCTCCTTATAGCAACTCTTGTGTACTTGTCAGATAAGTCTGTTCTCCCAGCCAATCTAAATCCTTCTAAAAAAGAAGCCGAAAAATATGCGAGGGGTTCGTCATCGTTAATTATTCTTCGTAAGATAGAATCGGCAAGAAGTGGTTTTTGATGAGCTAACTTTCTTAAAAAATCTTGAAGTGTGTGGAATTGCCATTCTTCTATGTAATCTTTCTCTTTTGCAATCCTATTCAAATCAGTAACCCACTGATCTAGCGTGGGTCTGGTGACAGTGTTTAATAAATCTTCAACATGACTATTTCGATTAATTCCACTCTCAGCTTCTTCCACATAGTAAGTTCGAGAGTTACCAACGAGCGTATGTGCGATAGCGTAAAATCGATCTTCCAAAATGCTTTTACGTAACTCTACGACTTCTGTTCCACCGATACCCCATTTTGGCCACCAATAAAGACGTGATTCTATGGCCTCAACCACAGAGAGTGGAGCTGTCATTCTTCTTCCATTAGCACCAAAAATGATTCGCCTATATATACCCAAAAGATACTTCGTATCTTCCTCTACAATCTTTCCAATTTCCTCGCTCGGAATATGATTTGGTGTTCGTGTGACTTCTTCTAAAACAGAGATGATTCTTAATTTTATTTTCTTATCCCTCGTAGCAGAGAAAAGTTCCGACAGCATATCAATTGATTGCCTTCTAAGAGATTTTAAATAGTCAGACACAGGAACGACCCCCGAGTGGTGGGTCAACGTATCCTCTGATGTCCACTCAGTTCCCTCAACTTCTGATTTGAGAATTTCTTGAAGAACGATCTCAGTGAAATCAAAGTTAGCTAACCTTTCACGGACGCTCCATTTTTTCACAAAATCCAAAGATACTGTTTGGGGGTAGTAGTTTTTTTGATGCTTTATGTAGTGATAGTCGTATGCTGCAACTTTCCGCAAAACTTCTTTTATTTCATTTAAAAGACTTCCTCCTTTTTCTTTTATTAACAGGGACAACTGCCTAAGAGTTTCTTCGAGATTAAAGTATCGAACCCGAGACAAAAGTTTAACTGCTTCGATTTCGACATCCTCGTGTGTCTTACCTAAAATCTCCCTATTGCCCAATAATCCTAATACGACTGGTGTTGCGGCATCCTTAGTAAAAACTGTCTGAATCACTGCATATGCTTCGGTTGGCTTTTTGTGTACAAAATCTTCCATCAATTTTAAGATTTCAATAATCTTGTCATTATCAGAATTTGTAACCTCTTTTATAAGATTTGAATCAAGTAAATTGCCAAACTCTCTAATGTGTTCGTAGTCTTCATTTATCAAGTCCAGCTGTATGGCCGCACCTTGAATGTGCTTATGAAGTTCTTTAAATTTTCCTTCGAGACGATCTAGACCAAGCTCTAAAAGTTTATCTTTATCACCGTCAGGTTTGTAAGTTATGTCATGCTCTACCTCTGACCACGCATGATAAAGAGCCGAAGTAATTTGCAGCTCACATTTCATACCTTTGTATTCAGAATATTCAGGCAAGGCTGTTCTGGCATCGTTTAGTGAGATGATTGCATGAGTCGCGCGATAGCCGTTGGCTTTATCTTGGTCTTGAACGTTGCTAATAGCATCTTCCCCTAATTCACTAAATAAATCCTTGATGAAAGATTTCCTATCGCTTTCCAAGTAGAAAATTATCCGTACTCCAGCCAAATCTTCTATGTCGTTTAATTCGTTATATTTTTTGCCCTCCTTTTTCTTTCTTACTATCTTTTCATAAAGTTTTTGAGGATCTTTGGCTCGACAAGAGACCATTTGATATTTTCGACCAACTTTCTTGGAGAGGCGTCCAACAATACCGCCAATAAGCTCAGAAAAACTTTGATATTTACCATGCTGTGGCAAATATTCGTTTCTGAGCTTACTCGCTATTGGATCTTGTCTTGGCATTTAACTAGTGTATACCAACAAAACAACTCCTACTACCAAAGACCTTTTTGTTCAGGTTCTTGATCAATCTGGTTCCTCTCAACCTCTTTTGGTGTAGCAACTTCCGCTAGTTGCTCATAGTAGTATTCGGCCACACTTACCATGTCATTATCGAAGCTCTCCTTACTGTCTTCTATTTCATGAAGCGTAAAAAATGGTGAGTCTGGTTCAACACTTAAAAACCAGTCTCCCTGTACAGAATCGCAGTGAGGACATGTGTTAGCCCAATATGTTTCATCGCTGGTTGAGGTGTATCTCTCTTTAATTGTCTTTGGTATAGGTGCAGGAGGTTCTTCTATTTCTCCCTCAATTCGCCCGTGACACCATTTAAAAACGATGATTTCCTTATCACATTTCCAACAAGCATAAGGGGCGTATCGGTATCCATAACCAGAAGGCAGTGTAACGTCAGTATCTTGAGCGATTTTTTCAACCGTATTAATAAAATCTTCTACCTTATTCATAACCCTAATATCTGCCCAAAAGAGCGTGATGTCAATTTATCGCCCGATCAGGATTACTTCATTTTTCTGCTCTAAAATTAGCTGTCATTATTTGCATATAATCATTGACTGCGTTTTGGGCCGCCACATAGTCACCTGAATCAAAATGGATTTTAATTAGATCGTAGATATGCTTGGTATCTTGCGTGAAATTAGGTGACTCTTTCATTCCCTTAAGGAACTCTGCTACAAACTCTTCTTCTGGACTCACTTTTCGAAATGGATTTCTCATAATTAAAAATACCTGGTTATCTAATAACCCAGGTAGCGGATACACAAAAAGCCCGCTACAAGGAAGGCACCTTTCGGTGGCCTCTACGTGAGTTTCCCCACGCAACGAGACAAACGCCCTTATAACGGGTTCTTTATGTTTGTCTCGATTTGCGACCATACCCTAGAGCAACTGCTTTAGGGGTTAGGTCGACGACTTATTCAGTTGTAAAACCAATCATATCACATTTTAAACAAGATAGGCTTATGCAGAAGCCACATTTTGAATTAAAACTCGATGTGGCTTGGTTTTGGACTCCTGGGGATGCCCCATTTAATAGAACGTCTGCGCTTCTTGTAATGTTGGATAAAGCAGGTAGGATTTAATGATGAATGACTTGTTTGATGAGAGGCTCTTAAAAACGCTCAGTCTGATTAACTATTACCACACCCACTCAGCGAGTGAGCAATTTTATATCTACACAGAAAAAGAGTTTAGGCTGAGTGTTGAACACGCTTGCGTTTTCTTGTACATCTTAGCCGAAAGGTTCCCCGACCATATTGAAATTCTACACCTATATGATTTTGTAAATGAAGAACACTGGCTTAATCCTCCGAGAGATCCTGCCGAAACTAGACCAATCGCAGAAGTGAAGATTGCAAAAACTTTCCCTGCACTGAAACGAGAGGTTAACGAACTGATTAACAGACGTCAGAATGGTGAAAGACTCGAGGGCAGTCAGGTTCACTTCGATGTGGCCAAATCACAACTTCACATTAATAGTCGAATTATTGAAATCTTTCCGGACTCAGATGAAGCAAAGGTTATTGAAATTCTACTGAGAAAGCCGACGGGAGAATTCACAGACTGGTCAGTTGTAGTTGAAGCAATGACTGGAAATCTTATAGCCACAGACAAGCAAAAGAAGGCATTTTATGATGCCGTTCAAAGAGTGAATAAAAAAATCCAGGTCGCTCTACTTACAGACGAGGAACTATTTACAAGGAAAAGCAAAATGATTCGTAGAAACTACTAAGTGACTCACTTTTTGACGTAACAAAATCACCTGCTGTTTTTATATCTTCGGAGCTATAGATGCTCCGATTTTTTGTATCGGAACATCTCGCATTACAAATTAATAAATTCGTAAACTATGGAGGAAACAACACACATAGCACAATTAGTTCAGAACTATCGCGCGCTGGGATTTTCAGTATTCCCATTAAAACCAAAGAGTAAGGAACCTATGTTTGGTTCTTGGCTAAAGTATCAGACGGAACATGCATCAGAAGAACAAATTGAAAAATGGTACGCCAATAAAGAACTTAATATCGCAATCGTATGTGGAACTATCTCAGGAATTGTTGTAATTGACGTAGATAATCAAACAAATCTTCCTTTAGGTGTAGAGTTTCCTGTAACTTCCGTGGCTAGAACAGCCCGAGGTCACCACTACTACTACAGATTAAAAGAAGGTCAAAAAGTTAAGTCCTCGAAACATAATTGGGGCGAAGTCCGCAGTGACGGAAACTATGTTGTGGCGCCATACTCTGTGCACCCTTCCGGGGTCATGTATGAATGGATAGACACCTATATGCCAGAAGTAGAGTCAATGTCGTTTTTGCCAGAGAGTCTATTGCAGCAACTTGGAGAAAAAGAAGCAGGTTCAAGCGAAAAGTTGTACGACAGTGCTTTTAACGGAACCGTTGGCGAGGGTTCTAGGAATAGCACCATGGCGAGTGTCATTGGAAAACTATTAAGAGACTTCCCTAATCAAAAGGAATGGCCAACTACAGTCTGGGAATTAGTTAAAGGTGTAAACGAGAAGCGGTGCAACCCACCCCTACCCCCAGATGAGCTTGAACGCACCTTTGAAAGCATCTGCAAAGCTCAAATGCGTGCACCAAAAGAAAAGGTGGAGAAAAAGGAATTCGAAATTGTCACTGGGTCTGAACTCGTAAAACTAGAGACATCAGCAAACCCTTTTCTTGTTTCAGGAATGATTTATGAGAAAGCAATTAACGCAATCACAGCAGACAGTGGTAAAGGTAAAAGTATTCTGGCTTTGATTGTGGCCAAAAGTATTTCTCTGGGCGAGAAGCTATTTGACCGACTTGAAGTTAAGAAGACAAAGATACTAATCATCGACCAAGAAATGGACGCTGACTTAATCGTGTCTCGTTACAAAGAGATTATCGGTACAGAAAAGCCTGAGGTGGATTACATGTACGAACAATCTTGGACTATTAACGAAGAGGCCGACTTTAATTGGCTAGAGAAAACGATTACTGACAGAGGTTATGGCTGCATCATCTTTGACACACTTACAAACATTCACACGTTTGATGAAAACAAGGCGGAAGACATGCGTGAAGTCAACAAACTATTTCTTAAACTCATTAAAGAAACTGGGGTGACCATAATTTATCTTCACCACCATAGAAAACCTCAACGCGGAGAAAAGACGAACCAATCATCTTCACGCGGCTCAACTGAAATTGTCGCCAAAATGGCAAGTCACATTTTGCTCGACTCCAAGAAAACTAAGGACAGCGACGGACGCACCGTGACTGCTCTGACCATTAAACAATCAAAGTCACGACGCCCAAACATTGTCGAAAATATGATGGTCGATGTGATTAACGATCCAGTAAACAAAACAACGACTTGGGAGTTTCGAGGGGAAGTAAAAGATGATATCTCAGCGGTACAGAGAGGCTGCGATGAAATACTGGCACTACTAAAGGAAAATGGCGAGATGACAATGGATGATTTATTTGAAGAATCATCTGTTGGTCAAAGCTCTGTTAGAAAAGCTGCAACTACTCTCGTAAAGAATAACCTGATTGACTTCAAAGTAGGAATAGGTGGTCTAAAACCAAATGCCAAAGTCTACTTCCTGCGAGGGAAAGATGACTATTAAACCTGCTTGTTTTTATATAGATATTAATAAGCAACAGTCAGAACTATTACTTTGGCAAAGCCGAAAGTAATAGTTGTAACTGTCTCTGCCCCAAAAATTGTTGCCAACAAAAAACTACTGCCCAACACAAATACCAGCGATACAATGAAAACATTACACGAAAACAACCCAGATAATGAAAACACTGACTCTGATGAGAGTAAGTCTGGACTTTCGTATAATCGCCCACCACTGCGCCAATACTCGTTAGGGCACAAAGAAATTAAAGCGTATACGGAACTTGGACTCATATTACGACGTATACATAAGCGCATTGCTACAGAGAAAGCAGAATTAAAAAATAATCATGGAAACACTAATCAAAAAGATAAAAGCCAAAGCTTATCAGGGTGAGTATTTGATCTATTGCCGCAAGAGTACAGATGACTCTGAGAATCAAAAGAACTCTCTAGGTCACCAAAAGCGCGAGAACGTAGCTTTCGCCAAGACCTATGGACTCCAGATTGCTCAAGTCACCCAAGAAGGCTTTTGTACTAATGGTGTTATTTCCGAGTCTCATTCTGGCTTTAAAGAAGATTCAGACCTCACCTTCACTGATAATGGTTCGGTGCAATACAAAATCAACCGGCCGAAGTTTAACCAACTCGTACAATATCTAAATGAAGGTTACTTCGCAGGTATCATCTGTATGTCGTGGGACAGATTGAGTCGCAACAAGACTGACAACTCAATTATCACAAAGCTCATACGCCGCGGGGTTGATGTTAAATTTGTCACAGCTACCTATGACGATACGAGTGCGGGAGCTCTACACATGGACATTGATGGCATGTTTGCACAGCATCACTCTCGCGTTACCAGAGAGAAAGTAACCAACGCCATGCATAAGATGAGAGACGACGGAATAGTCGTCTACATTGCACCGCTTGGCTATCTCAACACGGGAGCTAAGTATCAAGACGTTGGAAGCACCCAACACAAACCCTTCGACCCAGTACGTGCACCGATTGTAAAAGAGATATTTGAGAAGTACGCAACTGGCGAATGGTCTATGCCAGACTTAGCGAAATGGGCAAACGAGCAAGGATTAAAGAACTTTGCAAAAAGACGTCCTCGCACCAAAGCTGAAGTCTTATCGGAAAACTCGGTCATAATTGAAAAGGTAGAGAAACCAATTGTTCCAAACAATATTTACTACATTTTAGGTAACAAGTTCTATCTTGGTCTTATGCTCAATAGTCGGAATCAGTGGATTCCTAGTCTTAGCCATGAACCACTGATTGACCAAGACTTGTTTGATAAGGTTCAGAAGATGCGGAATAAGAAGCAAGTAAGTATTAGATACAAGAAAGCGATAGGACATGCCCTGCGGGGCTTTGTTCGTTGTACAGATTGTGGTCGTGTTTATACCCCGTATATGAAGAAAGGTATTCAGTATTTCAGTTCCCGCTGTATTGATGGTTGCCAAAATGGCAGAAAGAGCTGCAATCTAGCTTTTATTGAAAAAGAGCTTGGTCAGTATATGCAGCATCTATTCCTAGAACCTCATGAACTAGATGAGCTCGACCAAAAAGCTGACACCGGCATAGCGGTCTTGGAAGTAAAGATGCAAAAGGAGCGCGAACAATCTGAACGAAGCCAGAGAAAGATAAATGAAGACTTGGCTTATTTGCGCGCCAACCGTCTAAACCTGCTTAAGTCAGGAGTGTATACACCTGATGCATATATAGGAGAAGAACAGCGTCTATTAGCTGACCTGAACGGTGTACAAGAGAAAGAGACCATTACTCAAGAAGCTATGCACCAAACAATAAAAGATGCGATGCGACTTTCAGAACTGCTCAATAACCTTGCTATGTACTACGAAGAAGCCACCTCGCCAGAAAAGGAAGAAATCATTCGTTGTATTTTTTCAGAACTCAGTCTGAACGATAAAGTCCTTAGTTACCAACTCAAAAATGAGTTTAGGGCTTTGAAAAAGGATTCTACCTTGTTTAGTGCTCTCACCAGGAATCGAACCTGGATCGCAGGTACCGCAAACCTGCATTCTATCCATTAAACTATGAGAGCGTATGTTCTGCTGTGCCGCGTTTGTCCTACCTATCGCCCGCCTTACAGGCGCTGTTTAGGTTCTATGATATTTCTCGTCTCCTCAAAATATCGAGAACCTTCTCGGATAGTCTCCCAGACTCTCCGAGCCTGCATTCTATCCATTAAACTATGAGAGCGTGTTCGCACTTCCAAAGAAATGCATCGACACTATACCTCAAAACCCGAAAAATTCCAGTAGCTGGTGCGAGAAAGGCTCCTCGAGCTCTTCCTCAGGCAATCGTTCGCCCAGTGTAGAGTCGATAAGGTCTGCATACTCGCCAGGGATAGGTACGATGAGTAGGGGAACGAACATTTTCTTTGACTTGAGGAGAAGCTGCGGATTTATATGGTTTTCCTCATCAAGATAGAATGATTCGAGTGTTGCATAGGGATAGAGCGTCTTGTCGATACGTACACCACGACCCGAAACTTCGAATGGGACGATGCGTGGTTCACGACTACCGACAAGTGCCATAGTTGTAGCACCAAGGAGAATCATAATACTGAACAGTATGTTGCCGAACATGATACTGACAATTGCACCAGTCACAGCAATGATACCTAGTATCCAGAACCAGTCGCCCGATTTTTCAATGTGATTGTGTTCGGGAGCTTCCCAATATATAGAACGAACATCCTCTACCATGCGCACATTGTATCACGCAGGCTTGGATGCATTTACCAGCATGATGGATATGCGTCCATTCATCGTAAGGCATATGTGGACTTCGGATAGATTCTTGATATCCTGTAGGAGGAAAAGAGGGGGTACTTGCAATGAAAGACTTCTACGCAGATGTTCCTTTATTGGGTGATGTAGTTATAGCTAACCATGCAAAAGACCGCATAATCGAGCAGCGCATCCCAGATTGGCTTTTTGAAGAAGTTCTCTTGAAGCCGACCGCACCCGATGTGCCCGATGGATTCAATATCCGTTTGCGTGAACGGAACGGTATCCGCTTGGTGCTTCTGTTTACAAGACGTCTTTATTTGCTTAAGACGGCATTCCGCGTACATACCCTTGTTGCCACACTGGGTTGTCCGAGGGGACGAAGCCATCTGCTTAATCGCAGGCGTTGATGGGCTGCTATGGATTTATCTGTAGTAGCCCTTTCGTTTTTTATCGAGTCGCGTGTTTCACTATCCAGCGTGTGTGAGGGTCTTTAGATTTCGACCATTGGAGAAGAAGATGTTTTGTTGCCACAGGATTCACCTTGGTATAGTCACGAACATTATTTGCAACTGACTTTTGCACAAAGCGTATAGGGTCTGCTTTTAATAACTCAAGTATCGCAAAGACGGGATCGGGAGTATCAATAAATAAATCAAGTTTTGTCGCCCACGGGAGTTTTGGCCTCAGTCCTTCGCTTGCGAGTCGGCGCACATGAAAGTTTTTTGACTTTGCCCAGCGTTTGATTATCGAGAGGCTCTTCTTGGGATATTTTCGTATAAAAGGACGTATAGCGTATTCACCGGTATTTCGTTTTGTGAGTTCCTCAATGAGTCTTATTGATGTGGTGAAATCAGCAATTCCATATACTTCAATAAATTTTCCGACAGGCAGGAGCCAGTAGAACTCACGAAACATGCCGGTCTCATTTGGATTCTCAGGACCGAGAATATCACCGAGTATCTGCGCAGCTTTCTTGTAGTTGGAAGGCAAGCATAGTTTTAAGGCTTCCGCGTGAAGTGCTACGCGTTCCGTATACGAGAGGTCGCGACAGTGTTTCTTAACCTGCGCAACGTATTCTTTCGCATTAAACTTTGGATATACGTTTATAATTTTTTTCGCCAGTATCTTTGCAAGATTGACACCAAAGTTATCGGTGATGGTGTTGCGAAGGAGAGGGTCGCGAGGTACGACGAGGTTGTTTTCCATGAGCTCCGATTGATAAGGGTGGCTTTTTTATGCGTACGGTATCTTGCAGTCTTCAAAACAGTGCGCATTGCGATTGAGTTTGTAGACCCGTGCACGCCCGCGCGGTTCTATTTCCACCGCGTTCACAGACTTGAGTACCTGGAGATGATGGGTCACGGTCGGTTGGGTGAGTTCGACCTGCTCAGTCAGTTCGGTAACAGTCATGCCTTCCTTTGCTCTTCCCAGCATGCACACCAGAGTGTAGCGACTGTGGTCGCCTACCACTTTAAAGCAATCGGGGCAGAGGTGTGCCTCGCCAGCCTCAACCCACGATGGTCGTGGATGGGTGGTCTCCTCTTTACGGCGTGGTGCTCGCGTTTTGTAGTGCTCTGTCCCCAGGGGTTTCTTATTCATAGATGATCGTCTATATTAGAATGCATAGACCACTATCAATATAACGCATCTACCCCTATGACTCAATCTACTCCTGTGAAACTCACTCTCATCGTGAAGCGCAATGGCGCCATGGCTCCATTCCAGCGTGAGAAAATCGTCACCGCAATCGGAAAAGCGATGCGGTCGGCAGGAGAGTTTGAAGCGGATGCGGCTGAGACCGTAGCTCGTTCAGTCGAGAAACGGCTTGAGGCAAAGAAACACAAAGATGCAGCATTCGTGCCGACCGTTGAGGGTGTACAGGATGAAGTTGAAACTGGCCTCATGCTCCTTGGATTCTTAAAGTCGGCGAAGGCATACATACTCTACCGAGCAGAGCGTGCCGAGAAACGTGCGGTGACAGGGGAGATACCAGAACACGTTCGCGCGCTGGCGATGGAGAGCAAGCAATACTTCGAAGGGAATCCGCTAGGGGAGTTCGTGTATCTGCGTACGTATGCACGCTGGATTGATGCAGAGAAGCGGCGTGAGACATGGGTCGAGACGGTTGACCGATACATTGCGTTCATGCGTGAAAATCTTGGCAACAAACTCTCGGATGAGGAATATGGAGAGGTGCGTCAGGCAATCCTCAAGCAGGAAGTCATGCCGTCAATGCGACTCATGCAATTTGCAGGAGATCCTGCTCGACGTTGCAACACCTGCGCATATAACTGCACCTTCATTGCACCGACTGCTCTCGGTGATTTTGCAGAGATCATGTACCTCTCGATGCAAGGTTGTGGGGTAGGGTTTGCTGTTGAAAGTCAAAACATTGAGCAACTGCCTCAAATACAGAAGCAGACTATGGAGAGATTGCCGACCCATACAGTCGCCGACTCAAAGGAAGGTTGGTGTGATGCGCTCACCGAAGGACTCACGGCATGGTATCAAGGAAAAGATGTTGAGTTTGATTTCTCACTCATTCGTCCTGCCGGCGAGCGACTCCGGACGATGGGTGGCAAAGCGTCAGGACCCGAACCACTTCGGTCGCTCCTTGCGTTCGCACGTGAAAAGATTCTGAAGCGACAGGGTAGGAGACTTCGTCCTATCGACGTGCACGACATCGTCTGCAAGATTGGTGAATGTGTGGTCTCAGGAGGTGTGCGCCGTACCGCGATGATTAGTCTTTCTGATCTCGATGACGTCGATATGCGTGATGCGAAGAAGGGGCAATTCTTCCTCACGGAACCGCACCGTTCTGTCGCCAACAATTCGGCCGTCTATGCCATGAGACCGACGAGCAACGAGCTTATGGAGGAGTGGGTCGCGCTTATGAAAAGCGGTTCTGGGGAGCGCGGCATATTCAATCGCGGGTCACTTGCGGCAACCTTGCCCAAGCGACGAGAGGCGTACTTTAAGCGCGTGGGGTTCATCGGCGACGATGGCGTGGTGCAAGGTCCCATTGGTACGAATCCATGTGGTGAAATAATTCTGCAGTCGAAGCAGTTCTGCAATCTCTCTGAAGTGATTGCCCGAGCGGGGGATTCGGAGGAGAGTCTCGTGCGCAAGGCCCGTCTTGCAGCGCTTCTCGGAACCTACCAGTCATCGCTTTCAAAGTTTAACTACATATCGAAGGATTGGGCGAAGCACTGCGAGGAGGAGCGACTGCTTGGAGTCTCTATCACGGGACAGTGGGACTCGGAAGCGGCTCGTAATCCAAAGATTATGCAGGCTATTCGTGACACCGCAATCAAGACGAACGAGCTGTACGCAAAGCGCTTTGGAATCAAACCCTCTATGTCGGTCACTGCCGTGAAGCCATCGGGCACCGTTTCTCAAACCTTCAATTGTTCGTCGGGTATTCATCCGCGACATGCGAAATACTACATCCGTCGCGTCCGTATATCCGCAACCGATTCACTGTTCAAGATGCTAAAGGATCAGGGGGTACCCTATTATCCCGAGGTAGGACAGACAGAGGAGAACGCAACCACCTTCGTCCTAGAGTTTCCAATCGAGTCGCCAGGAGCGGCGAGATTCAAAGATGATTTCTCTGCGCTCGAGCAACTCGAATACTGGAAGTCGGTCAAGCTCAATTACACTGAGCATAATCCATCAGCAACGATTTCCGTCGGAGAAGATGAATGGATCAGGGTCGTAGATTGGGTCCAGCGGAATTGGGACATCATTGGAGGACTCTCGTTCCTTCCACGATTTGATCACGTGTATCGGCTAGCTCCGTATGAGACTATTACCAAAGAACATTATGAGGAGATGAAGGCGAAATTCCCCAGCGTCGATTATTCGAAGCTCCTCGCGTATGAACACGCAGATGAAACAGAACAGAAGCGCGAGCTTGCGTGTGCGGGCGGTACGTGCGAGATCGACATGACCGTGCCGCTCGAAACCGAGAGTGTTGCTACCGTACGCTAACGCATATGTTGTACACCCGGAAAGGAGACAGGGGAACATCAGGACTTTTCGGGACAAGCGATCGCTTTCCGAAGGACCATCCTGTCTACGAAGCGCTTGGCACGCTGGATGAACTGAATGCTCTGCTTGGCGTATGCAAGACGCATACAGAGGGGGTGGCAGGGGTCATCTCACTTAACGGCGAGCTCGGTGATGCGCAGGAAGCGCTTTTCATTATTCAAGCGGAACTCGCAGGCTCGGACAAACGCATTGCGCTACTACGAGTAGAGAAGATTGAGCATGTCATAGACGCCATTGAGATTGAGGTGGGCAATCCGCATGCATTCATTGTGGCGGGTGCGACACCGCTGTCTGCATTCCTTGATTATGCGCGCACTGTCGCGCGACGAGCAGAGCGTGCGGTCATTGCGGCGAACAGGGTGCATGCTATGTCCGAAGAATCGCTCGCATATCTTAATCGTCTATCGAGCCTGCTCTACGCGCTTGCCCGATACGCAGCTGCGGCAGAGGGAATAAAGGAGCCTTCACCGTCTTACACATAATTCTCCAATTATGAACAAACATACATTCTGGAACATCGCAGGTGTGGTAGTGCTCATACTACTCTTCAGTATATCGGCGGTCACAAACCGTGGACCTGTGGAGGAGTCCTTTCAGGAAACGCCACAGGCATTTAGCACGCGCGTGACAATCGAAGGTCTCTATACCGACAAGGAGGTTCTATTGAGCGCTCCTAAAACGGTCCTCGAGGTACTCAAACAGCTGGATGGGGCAGACGAAGAGATGCAACTTGTCATCAAGGAGTACGCAGGGCTCGGCGCGCTCGTCGAGAGCATAGGTGATAAAACTAATGGCACAAATGGAAAATATTGGCAGTACCGTATTAACGGTGTCATGCCACAGATTGGCGCCGATGCGCTCACGGTACAAGACGAAGATGTCATCGAGTGGTACTTCACAGAGTCAGATTCCTAATCATATGCAAAAGAAAACACTCATACTCATTGCGGGACTCCTCATCCTCTTTGGAGTCGTAGTGCGGTTTGTGCCTCACGATCCCAACATGACGCCCATCACGGCTCTTGCTTTCGCGGCAAGCCTGTACTTGGGACGGAGGTGGGCGTTCATCATACCAATCACCGTACTTCTCCTATCAGATTTTCTGATTGGACCTTACGAATGGAGCGTTATGCTCTCAGTGTACGGATCGTTTACACTTATCGCGCTTCTTGGTGTTATAGCGGCACGCTATCGTAGCCTGTTTTCTACAGGACTTCTCGTGATCAGCTCATCGTTCATATTTTTCTTGATTACGAATGCAGCGGTGTGGGCATCTTCTCCGTGGTACGAAAAGAACGTTGCGGGTCTTCTGTACTCCTACGAGCTAGGGTTACCATTTTTGCGCAACATGCTCATCGGCGACCTTCTCTACACCGCCACACTCGTCGGCCTCTTCGAGGTGTGTTGCCATGTGTACCAGAGGCGATGGAGAGCGTGGAGTACATTCGGCAAGGCTCCAGCTCCTCTGATATCATAAGATACATATCACACATTATATGTTCATTCGAAAAATTTTAACCCTCGACACGTTGCATTGGTTCGTAGTGGCCGCATTTCTTACAGGCTCACTGGTGGTTGTGCTTGGCATCCTTTCTATCGGCGGTGTGGAACTCTTCAAGTTTCTTAAAGTCTCTTTGCTACAGGCGTTTGGACTGGGACTTGCGGTCACTACATCGCTATTCTTTTTCGTGCGTTTGGTGAGACATCTTAAGATGCCGACCATGGGAGCGGCTGTATTTGTGTTTGTACTCGGTATGGGGCTCTTCGTTTCCGTCTCAGTTGGACGGTTGTATATGTTCCAGTATCCGATGTATGTCCAATCATTCGGTCCGGGTGGAGGACCTGGACTTCCGCTTCTCAACGTAATCAGTTTTTTCCAGCACATCGATCAATTTGAGCGTGTAGCCGATATTGCACGGGATCCCAATGATGTACCACCGCCGATTTCGGTACTTAATCCTTCAGCGGAGTCTGCTCTACTCTTAGACTCGCTGAGTGAAGGAGAGGCAAGTGGCACGCTCGCGCTGGTGGATCCGAGCACTCCTCCTGAGGAAGGTGGTGCTGTTCGCGAACTCTATCTTGAAACCACCGAGGTGCTTGCTGAAATCGCGCCAGGCATAACGTTCAACTATTGGACCTTCAACAACACCGTGCCAGGTCCACTCTTTCGGGTGCGTGAAGGCGATATCGTGAAAGTGACTATTAAGAACGGTGAAGCAAGTCTTCATCATCACAATGTCGACTTCCATGCAGCGACAGGTCCTGGTGGTGGCGGAAAAGTAAGTGTGGTTGCGCCGGGCGAGACCAAGGAGTTTACCTTCAAGGCATTGAATCCAGGACTCTTCGTGTACCACTGTGCGGTGCCGAACATGGCGGTCCATATGGCACATGGCATGTACGGACTGATTCTTGTGGAGCCAAAGGAAGGTCTGCCTCAAGTCGATAAGGAATTCTATATAATGCAAGGCGAAATCTTTACGACTGGCGCCATCGGCAGACGCGGACTTCAAGCGTTTGACGCTAAGAAGATGATGGAAAGCATTCCTACTTACATTACGTTCAATGGTAAACCCGACGGTGCGACAGGGAAGATGACGGCAGAGGTGGGCGACCGAATTCGCATGTATGTGGGTAATGGTGGTGTGGTGCACAGCTCTTCCTTCCACGTCGTGGGCGAAATCTTCGATACTGTGTATCCAGAAGCGTCGATTGGTGGTGCGCTCTTCAAGAATGTGCAGACAACTAATGTGCCTGCAGGTGGCGCGACCATCGTCGAGTTTACGGTGGACTACCCAGGTACGTACGTACTTGTCGATCACGCCCTTATGCGTACCGACAAAGGCGCGTGGGGCACGATAGAAGTGACAGGACATGCTGACCCCGAGATTTTCAACGGCGACTTTGGCGAGCATAATCACGAAGGTCACCATTAATTCATGGCGCAAACCATCACCATACCTAAGACCTTCAAAGGCGACATAGATTCAAGCGACTCGACTCTTGAGACATACAGCGAAGACACGAGCATTTTCAAGGTGCGTCCGCGTATGGTGGTATATCCCAAAGACGCCTCCGATCTCGGAGTACTCGTCCGCTATGCGGAAGGACAGAAGGGTGCGGTGTCTCTCACGGCGCGTAGCGCAGGTACCGATATGTCAGGTGGACCACTGACTGATTCCATCGTGGTCGATTTCACCCGATATTTTGATCGCGTCAGCCATGTTGAGAAGACCTATGCAACGGTACAACCAGGTGTGTACTATCGCGATTTTGAGAAGGCAACATTACAATTCAATGCGATTCTTCCCAGTTACACCGCAAGCAAGGACCTGAATACCGTGGGTGGCATGGTGGCAAACAACTCTGCAGGAGAACGTTCGTTGACCTACGGCAAGACCGAGCGATATACGCGTGAGCTCAAAGTGGTGCTACAGGACGGTGTTGAGTACACATTCCGCAAGCTCAGCCGTGCAGAGCTTGAATCCAAGAAAGCTCAGCAGGATACAGAAGGGGATATATATCGTCGTGTAGAAAGTTTGATTCAAAAGCATCACGATGCGATCGAGGCCGCGCGTCCGAAGGTCAGCAAGAATTCCGCAGGATACGGCATCTGGAACGTGTGGGATAAAGCGCATGACACGTTCGATCTCACGCAGCTTTTTGTAGGTTCGCAAGGAACCCTAGGGCTTATTAGCGACATCACCTTCGATTTAGTTGAGGTGCGTCCAGCATCGCGCATGCTCGTGATGTTCTTGCGTGCAAAGCATATGCATCAGCTCGGCGATATCGTGAATACCGTGCTGCGCGAGAAGCCAGAGAGTTTCGAGTCGTATGATGACAAGACATTCACTATTATGTTGCGCGTATTTCCCAAGCTCTTTAAGCGACTCGGAGGGAACCCATTTCGGCTTCTCAGAAACTTCTGGCCAGAAATAAAGATGGTACTCACGGGCGGTGTGCCTAAGCTCGTCTTGATGGCGGAATTCTCAGCACATACTGAAGAAGAGGCAGCGGCCGCCGCGCTGCGCGCGGCACATGCGGTGCAGAGCGCATACAAGGGCGTCGGAACACGCGTGACCAAGAGCCAACAGGAAGCTGAGAAGTTTTGGACCATTCGCAGAGAAAGTTTCAAGCTGTTGCGAGAGAACGTTCGTGGTGCGCACACAGCGCCATTCATAGATGACCTTGTTGTTGCACCGCAGCATCTTCCCGAGTTTCTTCCACGCCTGTACGCCATTCTCGATGAATACAAACTCATCTACACCGTGGCGGGGCACGTAGGTGATGGCAATTTTCATATCATTCCGCTCATGGATTTCTCGCGTCCCGATTTTGTTGAGCTCGTGAATACAATTTCAGAGCGAGTCTATACTTTAGTGTGTGAATACGGAGGTTCTATAACGGGTGAGCATAACGACGGGCTAATCCGCACTCCCTATCTTCATAAAATGTTCTCGCCTGAGATTCTCGCTCTCTTCCAAGAGCTCAAAGATATATTCGATCCACTTCGTATTTTCAATCCGCACAAGAAAGTCGATCCACGACCGGATCTGTTGCGTACTGCAGTCAAGAAGAATGCATAGTTGAGCTTGTGATTGATTTGCGTGTGGGGGAAGGTGTGGGTTAGGGGAGTGAGATTCGGTCACAGATACATTTCTTCAAGAAATATTCAGGAATGCGGGAAGGGTGATATGAGGTGAGATTCGGCGTCCGCTAGTAATTCGCTGACGCTCATAACTATCTCCTTACAGGAGCAGTACACCTTTCGCACAGTCGTGCTCAAGGTCTTGCGAAAGTCTCCCAGACTTTCTCACCTGCCCGCGGTTTGCTGGTTCGTCTCATTATTAATAGAGACTCACATCGCAAACCGTTCGAATCTCACTCCCTCCGCACACAAAAATCGCCCTTGCGGGCGATTTACTGTATGTGTGCGGGCGTCTCGGGTTAAGTACCACGCAGGTAAGACCGTGTAAGGGTATTTTGACGGGTTTCAGCTAGGTGAATTGAGGTGTTCGGGTCTAGGTCTCCTAAACTTGAGTAGTAGACAGAGTAGACACTAATAGTGCTTTTTGCGGTATTTCTTGCGATGTTTACCAGGCTCTTTGAGGTAAACCCAAAAGCCAATGTAATTGAGGAACCAACCTGAGAATAGGAATGTTAGAAGATGGAGTGCTGCTGGCCACTTCAAGCAGTAGACGTAGTTTCCGAGCAAAGAAGTGAGAATAAGAAATATAAGAGTTTGTGTACCAAGGTAGGTTCCACTACCGACAAAGCGGTTAAAGGTCGGAGTAAAACCATTTTGTGATCGAAAGCTCACGGTCGTATGTCTGGTGCGAATTTCCCACGTTACCCATGCAATTAGAGCGAGGATAATCAAAAGCCAGTACCACGGCCAAAGGTAGCGAATACCTGTCCAGAGAGCATCAGAAAAAGACGACACGAACATGTCTGAAGCCATCGAGCATATCTCCCCAAATGAATCTGACAGATTTAAATCCATGACCATAACGTACTCTAAATTTAGGTTTTGTGAAGCTGGTCAAAATAGGCGATAAAAACATACCTGCTGTCAATTTACGTTCTTTACACCCCTTATTACTAAAGAAATATTTGAGAAGGTGCAGGAGCAGCTGAAACGGGACAATATTATTCGCCAGAGTAGAGAGTTCGCTTTCACTAAGCTGATGGTGTGCGGATTGTGTGGGTCTGGCATAAGCGCTGAAGAGAAATACAAACAACTAAAGGATGGGACGACCGCCAAGTACATCTACTACGGTTGCGGTCGCTCCAAAGACCGTCACTGTAAGAATCCGTACATGCGTGAAGAAGAGCTAACAGACCAGTTAATTAAACTGATGGATAAGATCGACTTAAACGAAACTGGTGTACAGATTAAGTTCGAGGACGAGCTGAAGCGGTATAACAGATTCCATAAAGGGGTGCTTGGTATCAAGGGGAAGGGTGCTGAACATCAGGATATAAACCTGCGAGACTACGCCAAGTACGTACTTCATGAGGGTTCAAACGAAGAGAAGCGAGAGCTGATGGGGTGCTTCAGGTCGAACATTTCATTGAAAAATAAGGGTATATGGTTAGAAGCTACCAAAGAGAAATAGCCACCTTTGACAGTTTTTATGCAGTAGAGTATGCTACTGCTATGAAATTAGGAGATATAGCACAAGTGATTCCAGGGTACGCCTTCCGAGGTGCCATTAAGCCAGACAAAACTGGTGACACATTTGTGCTACAAGCAAAGGATCTTGTTCAAGGTTCCCCTATTAAAGGGGTCGAGACGCTGACACCGATTGCTCTCGACGTATCATACTCCTCATTTCTACAAAAGCACGATGTTCTTTTGGTGGCACGAGGTATGAAGGCTGGATCATTTCGTTCTACGGTATTTATGGCAGAAGATGTAAACATTATCGCTTCTGCTTCCGTCCATATCATCAGACCAGTAACATCAAACGTGATCCCTGAGTACTTGTCTCATTATTTAAATTCGAAGAAGGGTCAGGATGATTTGACACAGATAGTGACTGGCTCCTATATCGGAGCAATACCAAGGCGGTCGCTGGAGCAGATGCGGATACCGATACCAGACCTGAATAAACAGAAAGCCATCGTCGACATATTTAAAAACATACAGGCACAGCAGAAACTATTAGACCGAAAGAAAGAACTGAAGCAACAAATTATCGAAGCAACATTTAAAAACATAACTAGACATCATGACTAACAAAATTACACAAGAAGAATTGAATAAAGTACTTTGGGAAGCAGCTGACTCTTCACGTGTGCAGGTCGACGCTGGTGTCTACAAAGACTACGCCCTCACCATGCTCTTCTTCAAGTATCTCAGTGACTTGAACAAGAAGCAGTATGCGGAATACAAGAAGCGATTCGGCGACGATGAAAAGCGTATCGAAGAAAAAATGAAACTCGACCGCTTCTACCTTCCGCCGAAGTCATCGTTTGATTATATCTACAGCAAAATCGAGGAGGATAATATTGGTGATGAGATCAATAAAGTCCTTCGTCGCATCGAGGATGCGAACGGCGGGAAGCTCGAGGGAGTCTTTAGTGTTGACTTCAACTCGGAGTCTGTACTCGGTAAGTTAGCAAGTCGTAACAAAATGCTACGTCACCTTATTCAGGACTTTACTAAGATAGACCTTTCTGAGGTCGGCGATGACATCATCGGGAATTCGTACATGTACATGATCGAACGCTTTGGAGCCGACGCAGGCAAAAAGGCTGGCGAATTTTTCACCGTGCGTTCAGTAGCACAACTCGTGGCAATGCTCGCACAACCTGAAGAGGGCGACCGTATCTGTGACCCTGCGTGTGGTTCAGGTGGTCTTCTATTGTTGGCAGGTGAAGAGGTAGAAAAGAAAGGTTCAAAAAACTACGCTCTTTACGGACAAGAATCAACTGGTTCTACATTCCAGCTCGCTCGTATGAATATGTTCCTCCATGGCAAAGACTCAGCTCGTATTGAGTGGGGTGACACGCTCAACAACCCACTCCTTGTTGAGAATGACCAGCTCATGCACTTTGATGTCGTGGTAGCTAATCCGCCGTTCTCTCTTAAGAAGTGGGGTGCTGAACATGCAGAGTCTGATCCATACAATCGCTTCTGGCGAGGAGTGCCTCCAAAGGACAAGGGTGACTTTGCTTTTATTACTCACATGATTGAAATAGCGAAGCCAAAAACTGGTCGTGTGGCAGTGATCGTACCGCATGGCGTACTGTTCCGTGGCGGTGTCGAAGGCAAGATTCGCGAACAGCTCATTAAGGAAAATGTTATCGACGCAGTAATTGGTCTTCCAGCTGGTCTCTTTCAGACTACAGGTATTCCAGTAGCGATTTTGGTGATCGACCGTTCTCGTGAGAAAGGTGGTGCCAATGAAAAGAAGAAGGATATTTTCTTCATGGAAGCATCAAAGGAATTCAAATCAGCGAAGGCACAGAATGTCCTCACAGATGAACATATTGAGAAAATCTTCAATACTTATACCAAGCGAAAGGATGTAGAGAAGTTTGCACGGGTGGTTGAATTTGCTGAACTCGAGGAGAATGACTTCAATCTCAACATCACTCGTTATGTGGACACCTTTGAAGAAGAAGCTCCCGTAGACATCAAGGCAAATCTCAAGGAACTCGCTGAGCTAGAGCCAGAGCTACAAAAGCTGGAGAAACAAATGACGGAATATTTAAAATTATTAGGTATTAAGTAGTAGTATGTCTGAAGAAAAACAAATACTTTCAAAACATGATTTTTATTTTGAAAGTTCACTCTATAGTCGAATCCTGCTTGAGAATCTTGAAGAGGGAACTTTTGATGGAGATGTCGATGCATACAGTGCTGTAAACAATACCCCAACCACATACTCAGTTTTATTTGAGTGGGTTGAAGTTCTGGAACAAAAAGCTTCGTGGCCACAACCAAAACGAGGTTATGCGGAAGTGGTATTAACATGTAAACGAAAAGGCAATGATGTTATCCGTTTCTTCGTATATAAAGATGAAATTACACACAATTTCGTTGAAAAGATTGGTCAGGATCCATCGTTAGCAGATTTACAATTTGCTGAACTGGGTAAAAAATATGACAAAGTCCTTCCGGACGAGGATCTTAGAAATTTAAAGAAGGCTATAGGTTTGTTAGCCCACGGTGCTGGTGCAGGATCATTTGTGTACCTACGACGTATCTTTGAAAACCTCATAGCTGAAACATTTCGACTTCATTCAAACGAAATTAGCATGTCTGAATCAGACTTCAAAAAGCTACGAATGGAAGAAAAGGTTAGTACTTTAAAAGCTTACTTACCAAGTCAATTAGTTGAAATGAAATCAATTTATGGAATCTTAAGTAAAGGCGTGCATGAGTTGTCTGAAGAAGATTGCCTCAAATACTTTTCTCCGCTTAAATTATCCATAGAGCTGATTCTTGATCAAAAAATTGAACATCAAAAGAAGCTGGAACGTGATGCTGATGTGAAAAAACAGCTTCAAGCTATTTCACAGGAAATTGGTGTATCAAAATTTGAAGGATAATATGCCAACTGAAACCGAAACAAAAAATAAATATTTCGTCTTCAGTGATGAGTCAGGAAGCTGGCATGATTCTAATGATGTGTACGTTCGAGCATGGGTGATTTTGCATGAACCGAGTTATGGTCAACTCGTTGACGCAATAAACTTTATTGCTACTGATTTAGAAAGTAAGGAAATTAAATGGCGGACATTAGCTAATAATGAAAAGTATTGGGATATTATTGGAAAGTTTGATTTCAGGATATTTTTAACCGTCTCATCCCCTAAGGATATTAACTGGGAAACTAAATATCGAGTGACTCGCAATTTTGAGACTCAAGTCCAGGCGCTCGATTTTGGGGAAATAAATCCGACCCTTGTTGCTGTTTTAAAAAAGAAAATGTTCGATGATATTCGTAACGTCTTATTCCTTAACTTTTACGAAAAGACACATATCGAAAATGCTCGAAATGGTATTGATAGAGTCTTACCAAATAAGGACAATCTTTTAATTTATCGTGTTGACCCTCCACAAATGTCCAAAGATGGCTGGAAGAATCTTCTTGAGACCATTTCTCCTGGTGTTGAAATTGAGTTTCCAAAATCGCAGACTAATGAAGGTATTCAGTTTGCTGATGTTATTGCTGGATGCGTGAGGTCATTTTTGGTGTCAGATGGTTATGTTACTCAGGCTGGTAAGTTTATTAAGAGATTTAGAAGTAAGTTAGTAGCAAGGAGTAGGGATAATCCCAACCCAAATTTAATTTTCTATCAAGAAATTAATGACGCACTCAAAGCTCGATCAGCACAAATATGGACAATATGAAAACAAAACTACTCAAAAAGAATATTCCGATTGGATGGACAGAGAAAAAACTTGGTGCTGTTCTTCGTGTAGGAAGTGGCAAGGATTATAAGCATCTAGGAAGTGGTGATGTCCCAGTGTTTGGTACTGGAGGGCTTATGCTCACTGTTGATAAAGCACTCTATGAAGGAGAAACAGTTTTTATTGGTCGAAAAGGAACCATCGATAAACCATTTTATTATAAAGGTAAATTTTGGACTGTAGATACACTTTTTTATACGTATGATTATAAAGATACCTCAGCGAGATTTATCAATTACGTATTTCAGAAGATAAACTGGATTTTATATAATGAGGCATCTGGTGTTCCTAGTCTGTCTAAAACTACAATCGAGAGAATTGATTTTATGTTTCCATCAAAACCAGAACAAGATCGTATTGTTGCGGTACTGGAGTTGTGGGATCAGGTGATTGAGAAGCTGAAGCGGAAGATTGAAATCAAGAAGGAAATCAAGAAGGGGCTAATGCAGAAATTGCTAACTGGTAAAACACGAATTCTGGACTTTGACGAAGATTGGAGAATGGTGACTCTTGGCTCGGTTGCGAAAATGGGTAGTGGCGGAACTCCTAAGTCAACAAACGAAACTTTTTATGGTGGCAATATCCCGTGGGTTTCCATAGCTGACATGACCGCGAACGGTCAGTATGTTTACTCAACCTTTAAAAATCTTTCCAAGGAGGGTTTGACTAATAGTGCCGCAAAAATATATCCCAAGGGTACGATTTTATACGCCATGTATGCATCAATTGGAGAATGTAGTATCGCAGGCGTCGAAATGACCTCAAGTCAAGCAATCCTAGGAATTATCCCTGACGAAGAAAGGCTTGATTCAATATTTCTTTACTACTATCTTAAATTCATTAAAGAAAGAATAAAACTTCAGGGCCAACACGGTACACAGGCAAATTTAAATGCTGGAATGGTGAGGGAGTTCACCCTTAATCTCCCTACAGTAAAAGAACAAAAGGAAATTGTTAAGGTTATCGAAGCAGCAGATCAAGAAATTTCACAATTACAACTAAAACTATTAATTATTAAAGATCAAAAAAAATACCTCCTCGACAATCTTATCTCTGGTACGATCCGCACACCCGAAACATTATCAATTCCTAAATAAACCACCATGTTAGAAAAAGTACACTTTGACGAAGCGAAGCAATCTCAACTTCCTGCATTGGAGATGCTTTTGGCGATGGGCTACAAATACATCTCCTGCGGGCAAGCACTTAAGGAGCGTGGTGGTGACACGAGTAATTTCATCCTTTCCGATATTGCATGCCAGAAGTTGATGGAGATCAATGAGTATGAGGTTGATGGGCAAGCATACAAATTCAGTGAAAAAGATGTGCGAGACGCAGTGGATGAACTTGAGCACATTCAGTACGAAGGACTCATTGATACTGCTCAAAAGATATATAACATCATCATGCCTACTTCTGGGGGTAAAACTATCCGTGTGCGTGCTGGTAATAAAACGGTTTCCAAAAACTTTCGTTTTATCGACTTTGAGCACCCAGTGAACAATGCTTTTCATGTGAGTGCGGAGTATGTAGCGAGTGGTAAGCAAAACATCCGTCCCGACATCGTTTGCTTTGTAAACGGGATCCCGTTTGCGGTGATTGAAAATAAGAAGTCGAGTGTTCCAGAAAAGGAAGCTATCGATCAGATGAACCGCAACCAAGGTCCTGAGTTTTGTCCTCGTCTTTTTACATATACCCAACTCCTAGTAGGGACTAATGGAAAAGAATTGCAGTACGGTACCACAGGCACGCCGAACAAGTTTTATGCGGTTTGGAAAGAAAAAGGTGTTTCTCCTGAGGAGATAAATGCTCGTGTCAAGGAACTAATTGCTCAAGAAATTGATCTTGAAACATATGCAACTCTCCTCAAAGATCTAAACGGATACACGCTCGGTCACAAGCAAAAGACCAAGCGTCTACCGACAGAACAAGATCGAGGTATTATTGCACTCTTTGAACCTGCACGTTTACTCGACCTCACAAAGAACTACATTCTCTTTGATGCGGGAGTGAAAAAGCTCTCTCGCTATCAGCAATACTTTGCGATCCACAAGATGCTCGCTCGAGTAGCAGAGACAGAGGTTTCTGAAGCAGGGATTGAAAGACGAAAAGGTGGTCTTGTGTGGCATACCCAAGGATCAGGTAAATCACTTACGATGGTGATGTTTGTGAAGGCTCTTATTGAGAACCCTCACATCAGCAATCCACGAGTGATTATAGTGACCGATCGTAAAGATCTTGATAAGCAGATTAGAGACACATTCAAGAATTGTAACCTTAAGAAAGAAGTGATTCAGGCAACAAGTGGTCAGAATCTCCTTGAACTTATAAAAGATAAAAATCTTGGGGTTATTACTACTATCATCGATAAGTTTGAATCAGCCGCTAAAAAGAAAGCAGGGTTTGTTGACCCTGACCAAAACATCTTTGTGCTTATTGATGAGGCTCATCGAAGCCAAAGTGGACTGGCTAACCTAGAGATGAACCGAATCATCCCTAATGCTTGCTACATCGGTTTTACTGGTACTCCTTTGATGAAGGATGAGAAAGCTAGTTGGAAAAAGTTTGGTGGCTATATCGATAAATACACAATTGATGACGCACTCGCAGATAACATAATCTTGCCTCTTATTTATGAGGGAAGGTATGTAGACTTAGTACAGAATGAAGAGCAGATTGATCGCCATGTTGAGCGTATTACAGAAGGTCTCAATGAGAAGCAAAAGAAAGAATTGCAGAAGTACATTGGCACAAAAGTCATCAAGGATAACCCTCAGCGAATTGTTGAGATTGGATACGACATCGAGAAGCACTTTACTCAGCACTTCCAAGATACAGGACTTAAGGCTCAGATCGTTGCTCCTTCAAAGTTTTCGGCAGTACTTTTTCAGAAGTTCTTCCAAGAACGCGGGAAGATTCGTACTGCAGTTGTGGTTTCTGATGAGCATGATGACGGAGATGAAGCCAATACCCACAAAGCTGAGGTAGTGAAATATCTGGATGGAGTTCGTAAGAATCACAGCAGTGTAAACAAGTACGAGAAGGATGTTATTGATAGCTTTAAATACAACGATGATGGTATTGAAGTGATTATCGTTGTCGATAAACTCCTTACTGGCTTTGACGCACCAAGGAATACCGTACTGTATCTCGCTAAGGACTTGCGTGACCACAATCTATTGCAGGCAATTGCTCGTGTAAACCGTCTTCACGAAAATAAGAAGCTACCTAAGACAGCCGGGTATATTATCGACTACTCTGAAAATGCCAAGAACATCGATACAGCAATGAAGCTGTTTGGTAATTACGATGAAGCTGATGTTCAGGGAACACTTATTGATGTAAGCGATAAGATTCAAGAATTGGAGCAGAGCTACAGCCTGCTTCACGATATCTTCAAGACTATTAAGGGATCGTCAGACGATGAGGTGTTCTTGCAACTTCTGGATGATGCCCCAACCCGTGAGACTTTCTACAAGACACTCAATGCATTCATTAAAAATCTCAACGAGTGCTTTGTTTTACAAGACTTCGTACACGAGTTTGATAACCTCGATGTTTACACTCGTGAGCTTAAGAAGTTTTTGGAATTGCGTAAGACTGCTAGCCTGAAATATGCTGACCGCGTTGATTTGGCTGAATATAAGCAATCACTGGTTAATATCCTAGATAAGTACGTAGATGCAAGTGGAGTCGAGCTTCTGACTAAACAGATAAACATTACAGATAGAAAACAGTTTGAAGAAGCTATTGAATCGCTTGGTACAGCGAAATCGAAAGCCGAAGCAATAGCCGCCCAGACTGAAAAAACCATCACTGAGCGGATGGATACAGACCCAGAATTCTATGAGCGTTTTTCTAAGAAGATCTCAGAGATTCTCAAGAAAATGCGTGATGGCAAGATGGCAGATGTGGCTGCTCTTAAGCAACTAAAGCTTATTAGTGAGGATGTAGTAAATAAGAAAGACGAGACACTACCCGAGGTAATTGAGCAGGTAAAGGGGTCTGATGTCTTCTACCGTAACCTTCGAGAAGAGTTTTCAAAGTTTGGTCTGACTGAAGAAGTGTTTATCGGGATAATTCTTGATATCTACGGTATTGTGAAAAGTGAGGCGATTGTCGACTGGTACAAGAACATTGATGTGAAGCGTCGCATTATGAACACCATCGATGATTATCTCTATGATGTAGTGAAAAAGGACAAAGGCATTGATCTCACTGATGAAGACATGAAGTCGATCATAAATAGCACACTTGTGCTTGCTGAGAACAACTATGAAATCTTCTCAAAATAAACAAAAAGAATTCGTATTTGGCTCATTCGTTTATTGTTACGATCTCATAGTTCAAGATAGAAAAACACTCAGTCTAACCGTTACTCCAGATATGCGGATTTGTGTAAAATGCCCGCATAACACTGCTGAAGAAAGAGTCGAGCAATTTCTCAAAAAGAAATGGTTCTGGCTTCAGAAACAGCTTCACTTTTTTGGTAAACACCAGCGAAAAGCTTATGTAAAAGAATATGTCTCTGGTGAGAGCTTTCATTATCTCGGCAGACAACATCAACTTATAGTTAAGCGGGGTGCTGAAGACAAGGTTTCGCTTCTTCGAGGGGTACTGATGGTACAAACAACAAAAGCAGTAAGCGACAATAAGTATGTACAAAAGTTAGTTACCAAGTGGTTTGATCAGAGAAGAAATTATGTCTTTGCTGAAAGGTTCGAGGAAATGAAAAAGCGTTTTGACTACAAGTACATGCCTGCATTGTCTGTACGTGATATGAAGAAACGCTGGGGTAGCTTTGCTAACAAAGAAAAGATCATTCTACATCCTAAGCTGATTCACGTATCAAAAGACTGTATCGATTACGTAATTGTCCATGAACTTTGCCATATGCGGTACAAGAACCATGACAAGAAGTTCTTCACCTTCCTAGAAGAGAAGTATCCAAAATGGGAGAAGGTAAAGAGTAAGCTTGAGATGGTAGGGACACACCTATAAATACAAAAAGCTCGAACCCAACAGGGTTCGAGCTTTTTTGTTGGTTTCTGTTACCAGAGCCAATTGCCTTAAATATAAGCCAACGGGTCTCCCGATAAATAAAACTCACTGCGGAGGGAGTGAGATTCGAACTCACGGTCCGGTTTCCCAGACTCCTGTTTTCAAGACAGGTGCAATCGACCACTCTGCCATCCCTCCGTCCTTTTGCTTTAGAATGGCAGAGTGTTCGACGAGTCGTCCTCCTCGTATTCACTCGGATGGAACTGTGCCCCGCACACTTCCATCCACTCTGCCATCCCTCCG
>Ga0172380_10001245_pt1 | contig 44479 bp, 53 predicted proteins | sample Leawe162metaG_FD_119747 | JGI IMG/M metagenome (GOLD analysis project Ga0172380, IMG submission 119747) | Leachate microbial communities from a municipal landfill in Southern Ontario, Canada - Leachate well 162 metaG | ecosystem: Engineered > Solid waste > Landfill > Unclassified | place...
ATGAGTGCGCGAGTGGATTGTAGATAGGCTGCAATTAGCAGCCGCTGGAAAGCAAGTTCACTTTCCTGTAAGTTCAAGTTCGTCTTCGCCATTTTTCATGCGCTCCAAACTTCTAGCTTTCAACCAATCTAACTTCTCTGCGAGAGTATCGCCTTTGATGCGTGGACTTCTTGCTGCTTTCGTGAGAGTTCCTGCGCTATCTCTGCGATCAGGTTCACAGATAATGACGAGGTCTTCTCGCGCGCGAGTGACAGCAGTGTACACAAGCTCCCTGCTACACATTGCATGGTGGCTGTTATGCAAGAAAAGAAATACTCTCCGCCATTCACTACCTTGAGACTTGTGAACTGTGAGCGCATAGGAGAACACCATATTATTGATGGTGCCAACTTCTGATACTCGAAACTCTTTTCCACTATCGAGGCTTTCAAGTACCAGCACGTGAGATGCCTGATTAGTTTTGTCTTCCACCATAGCGTCAGACATTCGTTGCAACATATCATCAATGTCTTCATCGCTTTCTTCCAAGTGGTGATGCTCTTTCGTATCCTGATACGCGCCCCAACGATCTAGCGTTTCTGCTGGCTCAAGAGGAACCTTGCCAACGTATTTCAGGTTGCGCTCGATACCACGAATCACACAATCTTGCTTATCAACCAGCAGCCTATCTCCGATTGCAAGATACCAGTGAATGAAGCCAGCGATAACATGATGGGTAACGGCCTTCCTTTGAAGACCAAGAGTATTGGCAATATGAAGATTAAGCTCCAGAGTGCCAACTCCGACGTTGTGGGGCATGAGTATAACATCTTCTTCCTCGTTAAAGTGACCATTGGTAATGACGTTCTTGATGGTATGAACGAAAGCATCAATAGCGTCTTCTTTGGAGAGTTGTTTCCCGAATGCGTTGATCGTGACCGTACTGCTGCCGTCAGGACTAGTGCGGCGTACTTTCTTGCCATCGAAAGGAACAGGCAATCCGTTCTTAATATCTGTGGCGAGAGATATGATAGGAGAATCGAGAGCTTGTCTGTAGACTTCCGTTAGTTCCACAACTGGAATCTCGGTGAGTTTCGCGGCAAGGATACTCTCTCCGTAGACGGGAGGAAGCTGATGCAGGTCGCCAAGGAAGATGAATTGCACATCACGCGGCAACGCTGCTCGCAACATGTTAAAGAGTTCTGTACTCACCATCGACGATTCGTCAATAATGCAGATCTTCAATTCATTTGGCAGCGGATTAGTTGCGTGCCTAGTTGGCTCGAAGCGCATAGTCTTCTTTACTTGCCCGTCAGGACCAGTAATTTCATAGAAGACAGGCTCGAATTCTAGCAGCTTGTGAATTGTCAGAGCATGTGCTGCAATCTCTTTTGGTAGCTGGCGTGCAATCTGCCGCACTGCTCTGCGAGTGTAGGAGACGCAGACAATACCAGGAGCTTCTCGCACCAGATACTTTGTATTACTCCGCAGTGGCAGAATTTGGTTGTTAATCTGCAAGGCTTGAATGCAGCCTTTGAGAGTTGTAGTCTTGCCAGTACCAGCAGCACCAATCAAGCAGAATGATTTGCCATGAGTTGCCATGTAAATGGCTTCATGCTGTTTCTCGTTCCACTTAACAGCACCAAGAGCAGATGCCAAGTAGGCTTTCTGCAAGTCTTGCTGCGAAGGAACAGCAACAACAATTGGTTGAGATTCAGCCGCGCGTTGCTGGCGAGCTAGAATTTCTGTTAGCGAGAGTTTAGGTTGTGGCGGCTGGGCTACTTGCTTCTGCCGTTCCATCTCTGCTAGTCTCGCCTTTGCTCGTGCGAGAATCTCCGGATCAATACCTTGCACCATGATTCGATTCTTTCTTGTTGACAGTTGTTAGTTGGTTGTCGGGTATGCGAGAGTTATGGCGTAGATAGCAACTTCCTTGCCGCACGTTGCTTCATTTCCTTAACTCGCACTCTTTCCTCCGCATCAATGGGATCGGGCGAGAAGATTTCTGTATGATCTTCTGTTCCTGCTTCTGGTCCGCTGATCTTTCGCAGCAATTCGTCAGCAACAGGGAAAGTAGTAGCATACACCCAGCAACGTTCATCAGCAGCCCAAAAAGTAGCCATAGGCTCTCTGACAGTACACCACCAATGTAAGTTGCCTGGTTTGAGGCTTGTTTTATAGTCGCGATCCGTGCAGTGAACGATTACAACACCACTTGCTTGTTGGCCAACTTCGTAGATCGCTCGCGGAATTTCCAATCGTTGGCTAATTTGAAAAGTTCTGACAATATAGGCGAGATCGCCAGTTTTAACGTTGCTCATTCTTGATCTCCTTTCCACACACGCACGACCACATATGCTACTCCTTCGTAGAGTCTGAACGAGCAAGCAACCTTTGAAGCGTGGCGAACAACTTCTGGAGTTGATTGCCAATGCACGATCCATTCGCCACCATCTCTATCTTTACTGTGACGAATCATCTTACCATCTTTCACGCACGAGAGAACGTAATGTCCTTCCCACACTCGCAGGAAGAATTCATCACACTTCTCTTTCATGCTTTGCGGCAAGTTGAATTCAGTACGAATCCATTCACGCACGATAGCGTCCTTCGTATCTGGTTTAACTGCCAGAATAGTCTTTAGCTCATTCATCGCTATCTCCTTGTTCATCGCTGCTTGCTTGCGCGACTGGATCGCCACTTGCTGCTTGTTGTCCATACTTCTCATTCCATGCTTTCCATTGCATTCCAGCAACTTTCCATTTAGCATGAGCGCGGATGTAATCTACGCGATTGTAGAAGTCTGATATCTTCGGTTCATCTCCCGGCTCAGGTGGCGCAGAATGAACGATAGTACCATCAGGCAGTACACGTTGAATGTTGCCGTCTTCGCCACTCTGCCTCGCAGTCGCACTCCAATCAATATCAAAGATCTTCAAGTGCGAATTGATGTTGTTCCTGATTCTGTTCAATTCCGTCTTGAATGCGTGGCTAACAGTAGTTCCGAGTGTGCAGGAAGTAAGGAAGACTTCTTCGATGCTTTCAACATCGTCAAGAGAGTATTGCAGTTGGGTACTCTCACTTGCGAACCACAACTTAGCAGAGTCTTCTTTCCACTCTTTCCACTCTTGCAGTTCGTATTTCTTGCTGTTGTGATCGAGCATAGAAGAGAGAAACCAATTCCAGAGCGCGCGTTTACTAACAGCTCTAACATGACCACGACGGACAGATAATTCTGCTTTTCTTGCGCTCTCCAGTTTCGCCTCTTCTGCTCTGCCATCTTTCGATGTTTCGTAGTCATGGCGCACACTTCCGCAGATATCAAGGTAGGCTGAGATATCTGTTAGCGCAGCGTTGGCGTTTACGCGGCTGATCCGCAGCATTGGAAACTTGAAGCGCTTACTGTCGAGGAAGTTATACCAGTAAGCCAGTTCCAGCAGCCTTTGCATGTTCGCTTGTACTGTGTGGAATGCTGGCAGTGCTGGTACTGTCTGGTCGATACAGCGCAGCGAGTGCAGAATCGCCATGAATGCAATACAGAATTGCTGGCGCTCTATTTCGCTAGTATGGTCGATTGTACTCTTGAAGAGTATGTTCCAGTTCTTTCGCGTCCATGCCAGCAGTTGATTCTGCGACAGCGAGAAGAGTGGATGGTATGCTTGCGTTTCATGCCAGTTCGCAAGATACGGCAGTTTGCCAGCTTGCTGCAAGAGTTCCATTGTTGCAATTGCAACTCCAGTACGCTTGCAGTAGATCGTGTAGCTCTTCGTTTCTGGTAGGAAAGAGAGCAAGTGAATTGCATGTTCGCGCTCTGTTAGCTGTTCTTCAGGTGATGGAACGCTAATTCGCGATTCGTTATCGCTGCGGGAGTTTGTTGTGTCGTTCATGGTTCGATTAGTGTTTCAGTTGGTTGATTCGATTTGCTGTTAGCTGCATTGAAAGCAGATACGATTGTGAATGAGGAACTTAATCTTTATTAGTTGATCTGTTGTTGCCCTACCGCAATCGAACCAACAAGAATCACCTGCTAGATTAAATGCCATTGCTGTTCTTCCTGTCGGATCAATTACTTCAATGGTGTATGTGTCGCTGTCGATATCGTGAATTGTCTTCGTTTCGCACGTTGATTCTAGATCAGCCGCCGCGAATGAGCACTGCATTCCCATAGTGTTTCTCCTGGTTGATTCGGTTAATTGCTCGTCACTGTTTCTTCTACACTGATTGCAACATGAAACTCTTTCGCGTAGAGTCTTGCTTGCTCTGTCGAAACAGAAAACCATTTCCATTCGCGCGGCTTATTCGTGAATCGCAGGTAATTGTGCAGTTGCCAGCAATTCAAGAGATGGTTGAATCGCAGCCGCAGATTGTTTTCCGTCTCGATATCGGGATGATAGGAGCGCTGGAAGTTCTGGAAGGATTGCGCCATTGCAGTTACCATCCTTTCTTGCCCGCAGCTTTCATGCTGCGAACATCGTTAGCAACAACTTGCTGAGTACGTGGAGAGATTTCTTGAATGCTGATAGTACCAGTAGCAGCTACCAGACTCATGTGCCACAGTTCCAACCCTGTTCGCAGATCAGTGATGATAACTTTGCGAGCATCACCATAATCCTTGTCAAGATGCTTGTATGCTGCTCGCTTAGCTCCGTGGGGAGTAGCAGAGTTGCCTTTGAAGTCTGCTGTGCGGCTGGATAACGTACTCCTGCCGTCATAGAAGTAGAGACTTTGAATTGGACGAGCAGGAATGTTGTTGCGTTGTTTGTTAGTTGTACGTGACATTACAGTTCTCCCTCTGCTGCCAGCACGAGAAGCAAGAATGTCCTGTCGCGCTCGAAGAATTCGTCAGTAGAAACGTGTCCAGCATCTCCTGCTCTTCCTCCGCGATAATCAACATCTTCGGAGTTATAGTATTTGGGATAGACTGCGTCCCAAACAGCAGGCAGCCGGCTATATGCTTCGTTTGCTTCTTTCCAGATAGTGTCAGCTTGTTCGTTTGTGATTGTGCGAGCCATGATTTTCCTTCTTTCTTCTTTCAAGGTTGACGAGATGTGAATTTGTTTGTTGTTCCGCTGTTATGCGGATTGCTGCCAATCATTGCTGATTCGCGCGGCTGCAATAAAGTATCCATTGCCTGCGTTATCCCAGACGATAGGATGATATGCGCCGATTCGCAATTGAATTTCTCCTTTCTTGTTATAATTCCAGTTTCCGCAATATGCTTCGTTGCGAGTGATGGCCTCGTGCTTTGCACGCATCGAGTACGGAAAACGATGATCTACTATTTGAGCTGCTAGCATGATTCAGTTTCTCCTAAAGAAGTTGATTACCAATAACAGTGTACGCAGAGTGCATACGAAAGTTGTCAGCCGTCCATGCGTGCCTGACCCATATATACTAGCAAACGACATGCCAGATGTCAAGGGCCTGCATGGTACTGATTGCACAATGCGCTCAACTACATTATTATTCTTGTTTGTATATATATGAAAGAGAGGTTCAATTGGCAGCAGTGATTGGGCCTCGCTTCGCGCTTCGTCGGTTGGCAGTTTGTTAGTTGTCATGTGTTGCGCGTGAACACGCGAGCCTGCATTACTCTCACTTTTAGTATTGCTGTTAGGTGGAGTGATTTAGCCGTGCTTCGCACTTTCTACTATTACCTTGCATGGTCGATGATTCCTCGGGTGTGTAACCAGTGTATGTGTGTACCTGTGTGCTCATGCGTGGAGTGTCGGATTTTGCCCCTGATTGATCCTTCATCTACTATTTTCCGTTTCTCTCATTCCTTCTGGTAGTTCCACCCGTAGGGGGAGAGTATGGAATATACTAGTTGTCGATGAGGTATATTCTAGGGGTACTTAAAATTCAAACAATCAAAACATGGTATATAGAAACATAATAACAGACAATAGACAACAGAGTTAATAACTGCAAAGGGACGAATCAGGGGGTGAAAAGGGACAAAAGGGCCTTTGCACACACATACACAAGAACACTGATTACACATCCAAGGAATCATTGATCGAGCAGTTATCAACAGAAAAGAGCAGGAAACGAGGAAACGAGGAAATAAGAGCGATCTGGAAGAAACAACAAAGAGTTGTCTAAGAAGAAACTTGTCTACTGTGGAATTGACCGAGTGAAACGAGATCGCAAACGTGGTAGCAAAACAACAGGAGCGGAAAGAATACGGAAGTTCTCTGCCGCAAAATGTCAGGACAATTCTGTCAGAATGCCGCGAATTGACAGGAGAAAGCAAACGCCGTGCCAACTCGCAGCAGAAACTAACACTATCGTATTCGTGCGAATGCAAATAAACCTAGCGAAAACTGCTGAAAAACCTGACGAACGGTATGCGAAAACTGTGCAATTGGCACAGCACTTGCAACTATTCATGCGCAGGGGCTGCATCGCCAACCCACTGTCCACGCTCTTTAACAATTCGATGTTCTTGTCTCAGCATGCGAGCCGTACAAAAACCGTTCGCTGCTGCAACTTGCGTGCAATGCGCAAGCCTCACGTTTCACGTGAAACAATCAACCCTCTCCCATCAACGAACGCGCTAACTACTAACAGCGTAAAGGAAACCGAATCATGACAACCACTACTAACCTCCTGAACATCTCGTCTGTTCCCGCTGAAACCCTGAAGGACGGCGAGCAGCAAATCGTCGCACGCTGGAAGAGCACGGACAAACGCACCATCCCTGCTGCTAACGCTCGTCGTGCTGTCATTCTGCCCGCTACCATTTGGACAGCAGCAGTTAAGACAACCGATGCTAACAAAGCGCTCGAATTGTTCATGTTGGATGCAGTCGCGGAACTGGCGAAGGATTACCTGTCAACGATCTGCGAGGAAAGCAATTGGGCACGCACGCAAGTAAACGAAGACGCATTCTCCCTGTCTTCGCTGCTGACGTGGCAAGCAGAGCAGGCAGCAATTAGCGGCAGACTCAATGGCGCGGAGATAGCCGAATGGGTGAAACAGTCTGCCACGGTGAAAGCAGTTAGCACCAGCCACGGAGATGCTATCGGGAAAGCAATTGGCGACCAGTTCGTGAAATTGGCATCTCCCAATCACGGGCTTACACCGGCGAAAGCAGACAAATTGCTCTCCACTCTGTGGCAGCAATCGGACGCAGATAGCACTACCGGACTGCGAGTGATGCTGCGTTTGCAGTCGATCCGCGACAAAGTGGAGAGCAGCGCTAACGTGCTCGATAGCATTCTGTAACCAACGATCAACGAAAGGAACCCGCAAATATGAAAACCTACACTGTAACCCTCACGCGCACAGTAGACGGAACCATCACCAAACAACGGCACTTTCAATTGCTGATAGCTGCTATCCGCTATGCTGCGAAGATCAATACTCCATTGCTTCGCGCAAAGGGATTCTCCGTTGATCTGTGGCAGCAGTTCGGGCAGGATGCAAACGAACGACACATCGCTACGCTGCAGTAACCGCCTGTCATTCTGGCAGCACTTGGCTAACAACCTCGTGCTGCTGGAATGAATACGATAGTTCCAAAAATCGCTCGCTCCTTCGTCGCTCGAACCTCCAAATACCAGTTCGCTCCGTTCACTTCGTTCACTCCCGCTCAACTACCAATTGCAAAGCTAGAGTTTTCATGGGGGTGGGAGGCCTTTTCAGGCCTTGACTTGCGTCTTTTCCTATTGCACTCTCCACATACTTCTAAAAAATTTTAAAAATTGTCTACCATTCTCCTGTTACCGCAAATCTAGTATTTATACGGATGAGCTAAGATTCCGCAGGTGTCTTCTTAATGGGCGCGTGCGAAACTGCCAGCATGGAACTAGCAGAACGCATTCTACAACTTCTCGGACGAGGACTATCTGGCAGTATTGTTGCCAGCGCAGTTGGCTGCGATCCGTCATACATCAGTCAACTGATGGAAGATACGGAATTTCGCAGGAAAGTGCAAGAATTGCGAGCAACGGGAGCAGAAGAGGCTATCGCGCGCGATGGTCGCTGGGACTCGCTGGAGCAGAAAGCACTGGAGAAGATGGAAGCTGTTATTCCTCTTGTCACGCGCCCAGCAGACATCATCAGAATTGCGCAAATCGCCAACGCCGCGAAACGAACCGCGAAAGAGCTTGCTAACGGCAGCGATACAAGCGCGCCAATCGTGCAACTTATCATGCCGCAGTCTGCTGTTATCCACTTCCAGATGAATACTGCTGCGCAAGTTGTAGAAGTTGATGGTCGCAGCATGGCGCCGCTACCAACGAAACACCTGCAAGAAGTTATGAAAGAGAAACAGCAGTTGCGGCTAACGAATTCTGACAACGGGGAAATCACGCAAGTAGAAATTCCGCAGGCAGTTGTGCGGGAGCGTCGCAAAGTTGAAAGCGTGCTCGAACAAATTGGATTTGCCGATGAAGCAGTGCCAGTAGAGAACATTCTTGATATGCAGGAAACAGGAAACTCGCCGCAAGTCGGAGATCGCGCGTGAGCGACGTAACTGTTGCAACTAGCAGAGAAGAGAGTATCGCAGCCGCGCAAGCTGATCTCAACTTTCTCGCTGCTATCTGCATCCCGGAGATTTTCAAGTTCCTGTTTCCTCCGATCTTCAAAGCACTGTGGCAATGGATAACAGCGAACCTTGCAATCGAGAGAGGAAAGCAGAGACTAGCAATTGGACTTCCTCGCGGCTTCGGCAAGACAATCTTTCTGAAGCTGATTGTCGTTTACACCGTGCTGTTCACAGATCGTAAGTTTATCCTGATCGTCTGCAATACGGAGAGTCTAGCAGAGAACTTCATAGCAGACGTCGTTGACGTTCTCGACTCGCAGAATATTCGTTCGCTCTTCGGTAACTGGAGACTCTCTCTTGAAAAAGATACTCTTCATCTTAAGAAGTTCCACTTTAGAGGCCGCCCTGTTATTCTCGCTGCCATTGGCGCTGGCAGTTCACCTCGTGGCTTGAACATCAAATACGTTCGTCCTGATTTCATCATCATGGACGACATGCAGAGTAAAGAGCAAGCGGAATCTGCAATTGAAAGTGTGAGGATATTCTCATGGATGCTAGGCACATTGATGATGACAGCAGCACCAGAACGCTGCTTGTATGTCTTTGTGGGGAATATGTATCCGTGGCCAGGGAGTATTCTCAAGAAGCTGAAAGCTGCAAGTACTTGGTTGTCCTTCATCACGGCTGCAATTTTGGAAGACGGCAAGAGCATCTGGGAAGAACTGAAACCAGTGGAAGAGTTACTGCTGGAGTTGGAATCGACGACTGAATTAGGGCATCCTGAGATCTTCTACGCGGAGGTTATGAATGACGAAACAGCAGGAGCGCGACACGGAGTTGATATTACTGCAATCCAAGCCGCGCCGGACTATCTTACTGACGACGAAGCAGCGGCAGGATTTGTCATTATTGATCCCTCCGTTGGTAAAACTAAATCAGACGACGTTGCCATCGGCGCATTCCTCGTCCACGATGATAAACCGATGTTCCGCGATCTCGCCTTCGGGAAATTCGACCCTAAAGAGCAAATAAAGAAGTCGTTTGAACTTTGCCTGCGTTATCAGATTCAAGTCATCTTTGTGGAATCAGTTGCATACCAAGCGACTCTCGCATACTGGATGCAGTATTTCATGCGGGAGATGGGAATCGCAGGCTTGCAGATTCTAGAAATCTACCCAGGCACTAGTGGCAAGAATGCGCGCATCTTCAACACACTGAAAACGATGGCGAAAGCGGACCCAGAAATACTGATTCACAAGAGCGTTCGCAGTATCTTTATCGACCAAGCAACTCACTGGAATCCACTGAAGACAACAAATAGAGATGACGTTCTCGATCTGCCAACGTACTGCCACAAAATCATGCACGAGAACGGCGCTAATCTCTTGAGAGTATTTGCAATCGGCAGCGATGTTCCTGCGTCAGAGGCCACATTCGGCGATGCTATGGAACTAGCTTTCTAATCTGCCAACAACACACGGAACACTCATGACTCCAGATCAAGTTATTCGGCTCACTCCTGCGCAGCATGCTTCGCTGCTCCACGTCTGCAAGAACATCTATCAGTTCCTCGGGGGCAACAATATCAATTTGCGCGCGGGACTGGAATATCGAGATCGTCTCTACTATCGGGAAACCGACTGGACGAAAGCGCAACTGCAAGCGCGATGGGCGAACTACTGGGGCGATGCCAGGAAAATGCAGAACATGACGGTGCCTGTAGTCGCGCCACAGGTTGAAACTGGCGTTGCCTACCTGACAGAAGTATTCTGCACAGGCGAGCCGTTCTTCGGAGTTGTATCTCCACCATCAGCCCAAGATGAAGGCTTGCAGATGGAATCTGTTATTTCTGACAACAGTAGACGATTCGGCTGGCGTGGTGAGTTCATCAAGACTTTTCGCGATGGTCTCAAATACAATTTGATGGCGATGGAGATGGCGTGGGAAACTAAGAAGGTTTACAGCGTCATTAACGATCCTACCAAAGCTACCAAAGATGGCGGTACTCGTGCGGAAGAGATGTACGCGGGCAACTACGGGAAACGAATTGATCTCTACAACATGATTATCGACACGCGCGTGAAGCCTAACGAAGTTCACAGGCGCGGAGAATTCATCGGCTACGTTGATCTGTATCCTCGCACAGAACTCAAGCAACTTATTATCGACCTCGGTGCTGGTAACACCATGAATGTCACAGAAGCATTCAAAAGCAATTGCGCTTCCTACATGGTAGGCAACATGACGCAAGGACAATACTACATTCCGCTAATCAATCCTGCGGCGCTTATCAATCAAACAGGTGGCGGACAGAACTGGCTGTCGTGGGCGAGCGGCATTACCGGCAACGGTACTGTAGAATACAAGGACCTCTACGAAGTTGCAGTCCTGTACGTGCGATTCTTGCCAAGTGATTTCAACATCAATCTTCCCTCGCGCAACACACCGCAAATTTTCAAGCTGGTAATCGTAAATCAGCAGTGGATCATCTTCTGCAAGAGGATGACAAATGCACACAACTTCCTGCCAATTGTTGTCGGGCAACCATTCGATGACGGCCTCGGCTACCAAGCCAAGAGTTTTGGCGACAACGTTGCTCCCTATCAAGAGATGGCGAGTTCTCTGTGGAATTCTGGTATTGAGAGCAAACGCCGTCTTGTATACGATCGTCTCTTCTACGATCCTTCACGCATCAGCAAAACAGATATCGACACGCCATCTTCTGTCGCGAGAATTCCTGTTAAAGCTGCTGCTTACGGGAAGCCTGTTTCTGACGCCATCTACTCTGTCAACTACCGCGATGACAACGTTGTCGGTGTTCTGCAAATGGCGCAACAAGTGCAGCAGCTTGCACAAGTAGCCAACGGCAACAACAACGTGCAACAAGGCCAGTTCCAGAAGGGGAACAAGACGCGAGCAGAATTCGAAACTACGATGGATCGCAGCAATCAGCGTCCTCGCCTGTTCGCTATTACCCTCGAAGATACCTTCATGACTCCTATCAAGGAAATCGTGAAGATGAATATCGTGCAGTATCAAGGAGCCACAGAACTGTACAGCATCCCAGCAAAGAAGATGGTAACAGTAAATCCGCAAGACCTGCGGAAAGCTTCGTTCCAATTCAAGCTGTCAGACGGGCAGACTCCCAGCGAGAAACTCCTGAATATGGAGTTGATGGGACAAATTGCACAAATAGGAATGGCTGTTCCTGCGATCAACGCACAGTACGATATCATCGGAATGCTGACGTATAGCTGGAAACAAATGGGCGCATTCTGGCTCGATGACTTCAAGCGCACGCCAGAACAGATGCAGCAGTTCCTCGCAGCAACGCAAGCTACCACGAATGCGGAAACTAGCGATGCCGATAAACAAGCCGCGCAAGCACAAGCGCAATCAGCCGCGCAAGCAAATACTGGAGCATAACTGATGCCGCAAGTTAATACAGGCAGCGACCTTATAGAGGTTCTGCTTACTCCCCACGAAACACACACTGCAATGCAACTTATGGACAAGGGATTGTCTGTAATGTATTTGCAGAATTCGCGCGTGAACATCTTTCGTACGCTCGCGAACATGGAATTCTCTGACCCTACTAAAGATGTGGAGCAGCATAGGCAGCGCGCATACTTGAAAGGTCAATTAGATATTCTTGGTACTCTCATTGAGGGTGCTTTGAATCCGACTCCCGTTCCAATCAACGACGAAGAGTCTCCCTCGGCAACTTCCTCTAACCAATAAGGTGAAATCATGGCTACGTCTAATGGCGGATTCTTCCCCAACTTCAAACTCCCGTTCGGCATGAGCAACGCTAATCAAGTTGCAACTCCTGCGGATGCGAAACCGCAACATCAAACGGGAGCGCAACAACTCGCGCAACCAGCGAACGACAATCAACAACCGAATCCTCCAGGCGATAACGGTCAACCTAATAACGATCCTAACAACAATGCCGATCCCAACAAGGGGCAGGCAGGTTCCCAGCTCGATAATTTTAAGGGCATCTTTACAATGCCTACAGGTCCTGATGGTAAACCGCTCGAAACTGCCGATCCGCACAACGAGCCACTACTGAATCTTGATCCTGCAAAATTGCAGGAGGCCGCAGCTAAGATGAACTTTGCAGCTGGCGTAGCGCCAGAACTCCTGCAAAAAGCGATGGGTGGCGATGCTCAGGCAATGTCCGAAGTAATGAGCGCAGCCGGTCGTAACGCATTCGTAGCTGCTACCGCATCAATGACTCGTGTAGTTGAAGATGCTATCAACAGGAACAATCAACGCAACGATCAGACTCTCGCAAGTCGTGTTCGTGATGTTCAAATCAATCAAGCGCCGGTTAAACATCCTGCACTTGCTCACCCGGCAGCCGCTCCTGTTTTGGCAGCATTGAAGCAGCAGATCGCGGCTACAAATCCCACACTCTCTCCAGACAAAGTTGCGGAACACGCGGAAAACTACGTTATTGCCATGAGCACTGACGTTAACACGCACAACCAGCAACAGACTCAAGCGAAAACGAAATCTCTTGAGCCAGATTACGGTGTTTTTCTTGGACAATGACTGCGATAGCGGTCGCAAATAGGAGCTAATCATGCTTACTCGTGCTATGGTACGAAACAACGGAGCGGTGAATGCAGCGACTGCTGGAAACCGCGTTCTTGAACAACTCGCAATTGCTGCGATTGACGGCGATGACGCCGCTCTCCCAGTTGCTGCAATCCTCGCGGGAGTTATCAACCGCACAGGAACTACAGGCAATACCGCTGATGTACTGCCTTCCGCCGATGCGATAATCGCAGCGCTGCCAGAACTCAGTGTTGGCGATGCTTTCGAGTTCGCTATCCGCATGAACCTGGCGCATACGGAAACGCTCACGTTGGGAACTGGCATCATTGCTGGTACGGGAACGTTGACGATTGCTGCTAGTTCCATTCGTCACTATCTACTGACGCTGTTGTCTGGTCCGTCGCGTGCAGTTGCACTCGCCTGCTCCACGATCAGCACCGGCGTTGCGGCTGTCAACAAAGTTATCTCCAATTTGCCTGTTGGCTACGTGGAAGATCTCTCTGTTGGTATGGGCGTAACTGGTACTGGCATTCCTGCCAGCAGCTACATCACTGCCGTCAACGTTACCAACAACACGGTGACGATCAACGCCGAAGCTACCGCAACTGGCGATAACGTGGCACTCTCGTTCTTCCCCCGCTTCTCGCTGTCTACGCTGGGTACTCACGGTATCTAACGCTCAGCGCAACAAACCTCGAAACTCTTAGGAGCTAATCATGCCCGTCGGTACTTGGAATACTTCGCAATTGCCCGCTGATCTTGCGAAGAAATCGTTTGCAGCACTCATCACGAAGCTGATGCCTAATGGCGGTGCGCCGCTGTTCGGACTTACAGCACTTCTGAAAGAAGAGACTTGCGCTCAAATCGAGCACGGCTACTTCTCGAAGACGATGGTGTTTCCGTCAGTCACGCTGAATGGCGCTGCCGCTATTGGCGACACCACGCTGACTGTTGACAGTACGGCCAACATGCTGCCCGGCATGGTGATTCGCGCTGACAGCACCAACGAGAACATCTTGGTGGTCGCAGTTCTGTCCACCACGCAACTCACCGTGCAACGTGCTTTCGGCAATATTGCAGCTGCTGCAATTGCTGACAACATCAATCTGTGGATGGTCGGTAACGCATACGAACAAGGTTCGCTGCGTCCGCAAGCGCTGTCGATTGCTGCTTCGCGCATTGTTAACTACACGCAAATCTTCCGTAACTCGTGGGCGCTCACTGGCACTCTGCAAGCTACGCAAGTTATTGCTGGCGGCACCAACGTTGCGGAGTCTCGTCAGGAATGCGCAGGCTTCCACGCTGTTGATATCGAGAAAGCTCTGTTCTTCGGACAGAAATATCTCGGCACTCGTAATGGTCAGCCCATCTCCACGATGGATGGTTTGATCAGCACGATCCAGAACAACGCTTCTGGCAATATCACCACGCTTGGCGGCACTACCAGCTACACGCAATTCGAAGCTGCCACTGATCCGGCGTTCCAACAGAACACCGATCCGATGAATCCTAACCAACGGATTCTGTTCTGCGGCGGCACCGCTCGTCGTGTTATCCATGCGATTGCGCGCCTGAACAGCACGTACTACGTGCAACAACAGGAAACTTCGTGGGGTCTGCAATACGACACCATCAAGATTCCTCGCGGTACGTTCCAGATCATCGAACACCCGCTGTTCAACGCTTACGGTAGTTCTGCTACCTGGGCGAAGATGGCAGTTGCAGTTGATCTGCCTACGTTCAATCTTGCGTACATGGCTGGCCGCAAAACCATGAACCAAGAATACGGCACCAACGGCGTTCCCGTTGACAACGGTGTCGATGCTTTCGGCGGTACTCTCACCACCGAAGTTACCAACCTCGTGAAGAACCCCGCAGCTAACCTCGTGCTGTACAACTTCACTGCCGGTCAAACTGGCTGATAGTTAGTTGAGAATGGGGCGGCTAGCACTACTGGCCGCTCCTTCTTCTCGCAAGTTTCCCTCCACCCTCTCAGGACTTTATCATGGCAATCGACCTTTCCAACAATGACTACGCAAAGAAGCTGCTGGCATCCAACAATACGCCAGAAGAATTTAAGCGTGAGCCCCGTAGTTACTACCACACGCACAACTACGCAAAATTCCACTTCGATCTTGGCGGCTCTCGCGTCAAGACTATTTCCTTCGCCAACTATCGCTATGTTACTGACGATAAGCGCGAACAAGATCAACTCGATTTGGTGGCAGATCAACCGGGCACTTTCATTTATACTGTGCCTGAAAATGATGTAGCTCGCCAACTGCAAATGGAACTCGCAGCAGAACAACGTCGCGATGTTATGAAAGCAGCGCAAGCAGCATCCGCTGTTTCTGGACAAGCGTTCGACCCCAACACTCCTGTTGTTACTGTTGCTGGCAACCAACCTGCTGGATTGGCTGTTGTTGGAATGCAGAATTCTCTCAGCGGATCGCAAGCTGTTGAAGGTATTACCAGTAACATGACAGTTGCAAGTACGCAATCTGCTCGCCCCTCCGCAGCACAACTCGCGAAAGAGCGGCTCGAACAACTGACAGCAGAAGCTAAGGCTTCCGCAACGTAAAGAGTTTCTTCAAGGTGCGGCCATGACGGTCGTTAGCCCGCTGCCGTAACTGGTGGCGGGCTTTTTTCTTTAGAATAGGAGCACCATTATTTATGACCTACGCAGAGATACTAGCTGAAGTTATCTTGCTCACCAAACGCGGCGATATGGCGGACAAGATTGCAGCAGCTATTCGCACAGTTACCCTGCGCGCGCATCGTCTCGACTATTTCTGGCGAGATCGCATCGAATCCCAATTGCAGTGGGCGGCTGACCAAACTATTGTAGATATCAACGTAGTAACGTGGCTGCCGCGTTTTCGTGCAATCAACTACGCTCGTTACTGGGACCCTGCTACCAGCGCACTCGGCTTGCTGCTTGACAAAATCGATCCTCGTGACGTGCTGGATGAATACAATTACGAGAAGTTGAATCGCTATTACATGGCGGGCGACGTACTTAAAATCAAATTCGAGACACCGTCTCGCGGAATTCAAGTCGGCTACTACTGTTCTCCTGTAGTGCATCCTGCTGCCAGCTACAGTTCATGGATTGCGGACCAATTTCCCGATATCATCATCCAAGGTGCAGTTGCGATGATCTTCAACACCATGGGCAAACAAGAAGAAGCTCGTTCTGTTAACGCTATGGTGGGTTTCGATATTGTTCCGCAGCCAAACAGCGCACAAAAAGGACCAACTCTCGTCGAACAACTTAGAGCTTATGCTCTGGAAGAGGATGCGCGATGAGCGTTATTACCGTATACGGCAACAGTGGCGGCTCGCCAATTTCCGCCAACTATACGCAACCATCGGGCGGCTCCGTATTTCCTCCCGGCGTTACTCCTGGAGATGGCAACGGAGACGACGGTACTGGCACTGGCGGCGGCCCTGGCGGAATTGGTGGTGGAGATGGCGGTATAACAACTCCTAGCGATACCACAATCACCACTCCGAGCATCACGTTCCCGAATGCGGCTGACAACACGAACATTACAGAATTCGACACTGCTACTAGTAGCGTATTTGCTGCAACTGGCGGACGTACTCACGCTGCTAGCCGCTGGATTATCGGGTACTGGGGCGAGACGGTTGATCCGAGTTCTCCTACTAGTAGCCAAGTAATCGTATACGATAGCGGCGTTGACGTTACCAACCTTACCAGCTTGCCGCTCGATGTTATCGAGATGGCGCATGCAATGGCATTTCAAATTGCCGTTCGCTACAAAGCAGATGGTACGGATACTTGGAGCGCGTGGAGTGCCTATCAAGACTTCTACACTGAAACTTGCCCGCCAGATATCTCTGGCCTCGTTCTTTGGTACGATGCGTCTGATATCAACAGTTTCACTGAATCTGGCGGCTTGATTACGCAGTGGGCAGATAAGAGTAACAGCGAGAATCACGCTGTTCAAGCTGATCCTGCTTTGCAGTTTGCAAGAAAGACGGACAAGTTCGCTCTCGGCGCTGTAGAGTACGATGCTGCAAAAGGCATGGCGTTTACCGAACTATCTGTGACTACTTCAACGATCGTTATGGTTATTGATTGGACGGCTGCGCTGACAAAAACAGGAATCGGCATCAGCAAAACTGGATCGTCAAGCAGTGACAACATCATGGTTCGCAGCACAACTCCCGGACCAGTTAACGGTATTGCAATTGCGACGAACGACAGTACTTCGTACACTAGCACAAACAATGTATTTACTATAATAGAGTCCGGGCAATACATCGTGGAATTTGTACTAAGCACTCCCGCAGCTTCCACTATCTGGATTAACGGCGTTGATAAGACTGCCATAACTAATGGTTCAGGCTGGCTATTAGAGGTGGCAAAACTTGGGCTGGACTCTACGTATGTAGGGAACGGCAATCAACTCGCAGAACTGCTAATCTACGACAACGTCGTATCTTCTTCTCAGCGCGCAGCACTGCGCGAGAGTCTTGCTAACAAGTGGGGAATTACATTATGAGCTGCGTAACATTGCCGCCAGCGCCAACTGACGGTACTCCTGTAACTCCTGCGCCTACTCCCGCGCCACCTCCACCTGCTCCTGCTCCTGATGTTCCGGGAGCGCCTCCAGGTCCGTTACCTCCTGCGCTGACGATTGATATGGAGAATTCCACAATCACCGGCAATAACGGTGTGGAGGTATCCTTCAATCGCTGCTTGTATAACGGCGGATTCTTGCAGACTTACTTCAGCCTAGCGACTCCGCAATTCTTCCTTAAGATCATCGTTCAGAATATCACGCAGCAGGTTCAACTGATGAATCTGCTCGTGGAGCCGGATTTCGAACAACTCACTGTCAGCCCTGTCAGCCCAGTTAGCGCTAACGTTCCGGCTGCGAACTACGTAATTGTGCAGCACACGCTGACAGATATTTCTTCTGGAGGCGGCGGTTATCTGGTAACAGTAACTGTCGGCGGCGTAGTTGTTACGCTCCCGCTCGGCGTGGCTTACGACTCCCCGTAATCATTTATTCTTTGCAACTCTTACTGGAGGCAACATGCCAGCTTCAATTGAATTTGCGCAAGCATCAGACGGAACGCAACTCGATCTCACCGGCGCACAAGTGTTCTCCTACACTGGCGACGTACTTGATTACATCGAGCTTACGCAAGATGGCGTAACATATCGTCAAACCTTTACTTACGATGGTACGAACCTCGTAGGTATTTCCGCATGGGTGGCACAATGAACTACGGCGCTCTTAAAGTTGCTCTTACTGTTCTTGGGTACACTGCTGGCGGCGGCGGGGGAGGCGGTGGACTTACTCCGGTAATTCAAGCAGAAGCACTTGCAGTAACAGGCGCAGATAGCGGTAAACTGTTCATCATGACTGGAGCTACTGCGGCAGATATCGCAGTAAGCATCACACCTACCGCCGCAGAAGCTGGTGCTGGATTTACATTCTACATCGGGCATGAAGGTGTAGGAGTCAGCGCAGCCAACAAAGAATTGGTTATAACTCCTACCACAAGTACTATCGACGGCGGTACTACTTGCGTGGACTACCCTGGAGCCCTTCGATGTATTGTTAGTGATGGGGCTAACTGGATTACTGTGTTGTTTCAAGGTGGCTATATTGAGTTAGTAGCCGCTGATACCGGGCACGAACTCAAACGTCCTGGAAAATTCTCATTAGCTTCAGTTGAAGCCATCGGAGCTGGCGGGTCTGGCGGTGGTGGTCAAGGAGCTGCTGCTGGAGCAGTGCGCGCGTCAGGCGGAGGTGGTGGCGGCGCAATAAAGATCACACGCCAACTGGCGTATTCTGAGATGCCGTCCACAGTATTATGCACTGTCGCACAATCGCCAGTAGCAGCTGCGGGAGGAAGCACTGCAAATGGAGCTAACGGTAGTGCAGGCGCCAACACTACTTTTGGCTCGCTGTTAGCAGGAATGGGAGGTGGTGGCGGAGCAGGCGGCCAAACTGGAAGTCCTGGCGCAGGTGGGGGTGGCGCAGGAGCTTCTTCCGCAGGACCATCTGCTACTAGTAGTTCTGGTGTTAATGGAGGTGCTGCTTATGGCGCTGGAGGTAATGCTTCTCAGTCTGTAGCTACTGCCGGTGGCGGCGGTGGTGGAAATGCTTCGAGCAGTGGCGGAAGTTCATATTCCGGCGGCGGTGGTGGCGGTAACAATGGCGGCGGTGGTGGGTCTTCTGGGTACTCTGCCGGAGGCGGCGCTGCTGGAGGCGGGGTATCAGGAGTTACTCCCGGAACTGCTGCTGCTGGTGGTGCTGGAGGAAATTCTGGCGGATTCAATAGCCTTGGTAGAATTGCAGGCGGAGATGCCGGTGTTATCAATACCGGCGATCCTGGCGGCGCTGGAAATATCGGAGAAGTTACTATGTGCGGCTCTGGTGGCGGTGGAGGCGGTGGCAACAATGCTGGAACTGGCGGCGCTGGCGGCGATGGTGGTACTCCTGGAGGTGGAGGTGGCGGGGGAGGCGGTGGAACTCCTACTGGCGGTGATGGCGGACGTGGAGGTGCTGGCGCTATTCGCTTCTGGTACTATTCGTAGCTACCGCCATTGAGGGGTAAACAATAATGGCATTCGAAGAAGATGCGGCCCAACAAATAGCGCAACCAGCAGTTAAGATTGTCGCAGTAATGGGGCTCGGAGCTACAAGCTGGACACTTCAAGATATTAGTTACGTGGTGTCAATCGTAGCAGGTATCTTGGGCATCCTCTACTCTCTCCATTTGTTAACAGAGTGGTGGTGGAAGAAACTCTGGCGACGGAAGTTCACAGATTGGGGATGGTACGTTCCGTCACCAACAACCAGGAAAAAGAATGGCTGAGCACAAATTCACCGTAGCACTCAACGCCGCAACATTTCCGTTAGTAACGAAGTTCCAACCACGGAGTGTCGTTATTGGCGGACTTGATAACAAACTGCGGAATCCTGCCAGCACAGCTAACAGCAATCAGGACAACAATCCGCAGAATCTCCCGCAAGTCTTGTACTGCGAAAACGTTATGCCCACGGACGAGGGCGTTGCGTCTGTAGGTTACGCGCAACTGCAAGCGCAAGTTGCAAGCGCTACTGCTTTTGATGAAGTCTTCATTCTTCGTAATGAGTTCGAGGATACCGCGTTCTTCTCGCCTGCTCTCGGACTTAATTACGTAACGAGCGCTTTCGGCGTTGCTTGGGCCTCTACCGATCCGCTGGCAACTGCGCCAGAGACAGCCGAAGTCTCTGTTGCTTACGTTAACGGTGTTACTTTCGTTTGCTACTCTCGTGTTGCCTTGCTGCAATGGGACGGTACGAACTTGAACGACGTTAGTGCCAGTCTGGCAGGTACAGCTATCGCGGATATCGTGGCTATAACCGGCTCTGCGAATTACTTGCTGGCGTTGACAACTGATCTCTCCGTCAAGTGGAGCAGTCTTGTTGATCCTCTCGACTTCGTTCCATCAGATACTACTGGCGCTGGGTCACAAATTCCTGCTGATCTTCGCGGCAAGGGCATCTGCCTAACAGCTATCGTTGGCGGCTTCATATATCACTGCACGCAGAATGCTGTGGCTGCACTGTATACGAACAACTCTTCGGCGCCGTGGGTGTTTCGTGAAATCAAGAATGCTGGCGGTATCAGCAGTCGCAAACACGTCACCACGGACAACAACAGCGGCGCTACCTTCATTTGGGGAACTAACGGATTCCAGCAACTTAACTTGCGAGAAGCAGAGAACCAGTTCCCTGCGCTCACTGATTATCTTGCAGGCTACATCAAAGAAACGTTTGACGGCAGCACTAATCTGCTGACGGTTACTCGTCTCGCCACGCCGTATGCTGTTAAGTTGGCGTATGTTGCAGGTAGGTACCTCGTTGCAAGCTATGGAGAAGTCTCTGCTGGTTTGTATCAGTATGCGCTGGTCTATGATAACGGATTGAAGCGCTGGGGCAAACTCAAAGTAAATCATGAAGACTGCTTCTCTGGCTACTTCGGTGCGCGACAAAGCATCTGCTTCTTGGACAACAACGGAGTTGTCAATTCTGCGATCCTCGATGATCGTACTGGCACAGACAGCGGCGTACTGATTCTTGGCAGATATCAGATCAGCCGCACAGCGCAGATTTGCTCGCAGGAGCTGGAACTGGAGTGCTTGGATAGTGCGGACAACCCTACGGTAATCGTCTCCACAAGTTATAACGGTACGACGGTAGGAGAACAACTTCCGATGGTGGTCTATTCCAATACGGGCAACTACCGTTGCTACCAGAAACAGATCGAAGGTGAGAATCTCTCCTTCATTCTCAAAGGCGGTTTCCACTTGGCGACTGCGCTGATTACCGCCACCAAAGGAGCGAGATTCTAATGGCAACCGACGGCTACTTCGACCTAGGCTTACCGCAACTCCCGCTAAATACTGATCCTAAGATCGAGCCGGATATGCGGGATATCTTCAACGCAATCCGCAACCTCGCTCGTTACGTGCAGCAGATCGCTGACGTGTCGTTGCTTGCTCCTTATATCATGTTGCCGAAGTATGCTCTTGCCTCCGCACCTTCGCCAGTAGGATTGCCGGGCGCGAAAGTTATGATTACCGATGCCAGCACAACGCTAACTCTCGGCATCGGCACAGCTATTGTTGGCGGAGGCGCTAACAAAGTTCCGGCGTACAGTGATGGTGTTAACTGGATTTACGGCTAACAAGTAGCCCGCACTAATATGAGAATTCCTGCCAAATTCCTCGGACTATCTGCTGCTGCTTTCATCGCACTTGCAGGCTACGAAGCCTATACTGACAATGCAATCATCCCGGTTAAAGGGGATCGGCCAACTGTTGGTTTCGGCAGTACGTTCAAGGAAGATGGTACGCCCGTGAAGATGGGCGACAAAATTACTCCTGTTCGTGCTATCCGGTTGGCAGGGAAACATATTGCACGAGAAGAGAACATCTTCCGTGCCAGCATTAGCGAAGTGCCGCTCTCGCAGGGAGAGTACGATATCTACATGGATTGGATTTACCAATACGGAACGGGCAATTGGATTGGCAGCAGCATGAGGCGTAACCTTCTCGCAGGAGATTATGTGGCCGCGTGCAATTCTCTCTTGCTCTGGCGTAAAGTTGACGGCTACGATTGCAGCACTCCTGGCAACAAACGCTGCTACGGAGTCTGGACTCGCCAGCTTGAGCGCCACGCTAAATGCTTGGAGGCACAATAATGCCATTTCGTTTCTATGCAATTCTCGGTGCAATCGGGGCGGCTGTATTGCTCTTGCTCGCATCTCATACTTTCGCTTATCGTTCAGGAGCAGCAAATGTTAAAGCAGAATGGAAAGAATCGGTTGCTAAGGCAAATCACGAATCTTTCAGAATTACAGAACTTCGGCAAGCTCGTGTTGACGCGGCTGCTAAGACTGCTAGTTCCCGACGCGTGGTTATTAGTCGTGATGCTATTGATAACGCTGATCGCATTGTCCGCTTGCAGCGCGCCGTCGCCGCCCGTAACTTGGCCGAAGAATCCGCAGAAGCCGCAACTAAGCGAGCCAATACCGCAGAAGAGCTACTCTTCACAAGTAGCAGACTTCTTACGCGAATTGGAAAAGAAGCTGACGGGCATGTAGCAGATAAGCAGCTTCTGCTAGAAGCATGGCCTGATTGAGATTCCTTTGCTGCTTCTTCTATCCTCAACCAGTAAGATGCTAACATTGCCCAACTCGGAGCACACAAATGGCTGATCCTGCAAAAGTTACCGTCGCTGATCCTTCTGTTGCACTTCTCCAATTCCTGACTGGACTTGGCGGAACTACAGGTAGTCGTACTACTAGCAGCACCCTCGATCCTGCAATGCTTGCACAGATGCAAACACTGCTAGGTACGATGATGGGGCAGACTACGCCAGAGGGCGCGGCTGCAATGATCCAACAAGTATTCAATCAAGGTGCTAAGGGCGCTCCAGTATTGGCGCAGCAGTTTGCATCTAGCGCAGGCGCGCGAGCTAACAACAACTCGCCACTCTTGCTCGCTAATACGCGACTGCAAACAGAACTAGCTGGCAAGGCAATGGAGTTGTTGTCTCAGTTGCAAACGAATGCTGGCAACCTCGGCGGTAAATTGGTGGACGCTACGAAGACAACTACGGAAACGTCTACTTCTGGCAAGACTTCCAAGAGCGGCGCTGCAATGGCGGCGTTGCCATTCATTCTCGGGCAAGCCGGTAATATCAAAAAGCTGTTTAACGGGGCTAGTGACTTGTTCAGCGGCAGCGATCCTTCCGGCTTTGGTTCTGTTGGCGGAGGTAGCGGTGTCGCAGGGTTCATCGGCAACAATCCGTCTGCGTATATCGCAGACAGCGGCATTTCGTCTGTAGTAGATACGCCCGCACTATCTTTCGACGGCGATGTTGGCAACTCTTTCGACTTTGGCTCCTTCGATCTTGGCAGCATATTCGACTGGTCGCCTGCTGCTGCTGACGTAGCTAATACTGCTGCCAGCAGTTTCGATGTTGGCAGCATCTTCGACTGGTCCTTTGAAGACCTCGGGCTGTTCCTTGCAGATGGTGGATTAGTTCCCGGCAAGCGCAATCAAAAAAAAAGTCTAACCGCTAAACCTCGCGGATACGCTGACGGCGGCGAAGTTCTAGAGGATCCTGCTGCTATCGTAGAACGCGGTTCGCTCGATCCTGCTGCTATCGCCGCTGCTACTGCTGCGCCCGTCGATACGGGAATGCCTGATTTCTCTGGCGAAACTCTCCCGCAAGATGTTCTCGACTGGTACGCAACTGTGCCAGAATACGTCAATTACAATCAGTACGGCTCTGGTGTTCATATGCCTGGAGTTGCCAGCGACGGTAAGATGTATTTCGCAACGGGCAATACGGAGATGGGCGGCGGCGAAGACGCCACGCTCAACGCAACTATGCGCATCTCAGGTATTCGTCAGCGAGAAGCTACTGGCAGCGAAGACACATATCAGGAAACACATCCTGTTGACAAGGTGTTTAATCGCGACGGTAGTTATCAAGACATTGTAGTTAACCCCGTTCACAGCAGCGGCATCAAAGAGTTTGGCAAATTCTTAACTACGGCTATCGCACTTGCTTCTGGCAATCCTGCACTTGCGTTCGCAAAAAGTATGGTGCTGAATGCTGGCTCGTTGGCACTTGGCGATGCGCTGCAAAAGGATCGCAAGAAGAATATGTTCGGCGGTGTTGATCGCAGTTATCTGGGCGGCTCAACTGCTGCTCTTTCTGGTAGCGGCTTTCCTGCAAGAATGGCAGATGGCGGGCAAGTTGCTCCTGCCAAGCAAGCTAGCGATCCTCGCGGCATCAAAGATAAAGTGCTTGCACATCTTAGTCCCGGCGAGTTTGTAATTCCAGCAGATGTAGTTGATATTCTTGGCGTTGATGCGTTGAACGCACTTATCACAACGTACCATACGCCCGCAGCACAGCAAAAGAAACAAGGTTAATAGGAGTCACCATGCCGAGAGACGAACGCAGCAGCTTGACTGACGAAGAAATTGCAATCTTCAACGCCGACCCCGACACGCTGGGCAAGATCACCGGAGAAGAACAGTCAACAGTTCGCACCATCATGCCTACTACTCCGGCAGGATTTAGCTATAAGTCTACTCCGCAAGAGATGGATAAGAACTTCATCTACAATAACGAGCTAGCTAAGTTGACGGAATCTGCCAGCAAAGCCGTTACGCCCGAAGAGAAATCTCGCGTTGCTGCGGACATTGCTGCTGTACAACGAGAAGCGAAGAGTGCAGGAGTGACGTTGACGGCTAGTTTCGTGCCGCCAATTCCGTCTTCCGTATCTCCATCTGCTGCGTACTTGAAGACTCCGCTAACTAATGCGCAAGCTGCGTTCAATGCGAATATGGCATTCTTGCCGAAAGTGTTTGAAGCCCTCACTGGAGCTAACGCGAATGCACAAGCACAATCCCAAATCAAACAGGCGGCAATACAACAAGGAGCAAAAGCAGCAGGAGAAACTGCTGTCGCCCAAGCTGAAATTACCATCGCGCAAAACGTCGCGCTCGAAGGAATTGAAAAAGCGCTCGGACTAGATATTCGCGATCCTGAATCGCATATCAGCCAGCTTCTGCAAGAAGAAGCCCGCACGAAAAACGAACGCCAAGCACTTCGCAGCAAGATCACAGAGCTACAAAGCAAGAGCCTGTTCTCTGATCCTATTGGCTACCTGATGGCAATTCCTGAATTGCAGTCGCTAGTACCAATTCACAACGAACTCGTTGATCGCCAGATTGATGCTAGCAGTGAAATCACGCGGCTGCAAGCGATCCAGAATAACGCTCGCGTTAACGTCAACGCTCGTAGCGCCGATCTTATTCGCGCGAAAGCTGCTAAGGATGCTACCGTACTCGCCGAATCTGCGAAGGTTGCAGCCGCTGACGCTAATGCTGCTGCTTCAGCAGTCAACGCTCGTACCATGTGGGATATGTTCACACTTGGTCAGAACGTATTTCAATCAACACTTTCTCTGGAAGCTCGCGAACAAGCGCTGCAACTTAAGAAGGATTCTGCGGAAGCCAAGAAGGCAATTGACGATCAAGATACGGCAATGATGGTCGGCATCAACACTGTGCTCACCACGTTGAACGGGCCTGCTGCTAAGCCGGTTGACAAAGATTTCGTCAAGAAGATGCCTGCGAAGATGAAGGAGATGTGGCAGACTGTTCTCCTTCGCGGCAGCTTCGGCAACAACTATGCAGAAGCAATTCCGTTCATGGATGAATTCGGCAATGCTGCAACAGGAGATAGCTCGCTGGCAGCTACGGCGCGCACGATTCGCCTGCAAGCGGAGAAACGCTCACTTGCCATTATCAGCGAACAGAAGCTGAAAGGCGTTAACGTCAAACATGATGATGCTCTCGCCGCAGCTTACGGCGAACTGTACACGACGGATCGCAACTACGCTGTCAAGGGATTCGACAAGGCAGGACTTTCTACCAGCACTTCGCCGTATGCAATTGATTATGACAGCGCGCTTGCAGCTGCTGTTGCTAACAAAGCGCCGCCGAACATCGTCATTGCTACGCTGGCAAAAGAGAAAGAGCGTAACCCGTACAAAGAACTCACCGGCAAAATCAGCGACCGGCTTATCATTGATAGTGTGGCGGCTGAAGTTGTTGCTGGCAAGATTCTGCCTGAAGTTGCTGCTGCTCAAGTTGTAGAATTCTACAAGAACATGAGCAAGAACCAGTACGAGCAGTTCGGGTTGAAGAACTTCGGACTTCCTCGCTTCACTGATTACAGCATCTCTCTCGGCAACAAAGGAACAGTCACTACAGATTTGTTCAATCCGTCGCGCGTGGAGAACTACTTCACCACCGCAGTTGCAGCGCAGAGACGTAAGAATCTCCAACCAGTGTATACTGGCCGCGGTACTTCCATGTTCAATCCCACAGGCGAAAATAAATGAGCAAAGAACTAGCTGTCATTGGCGCGGATACTGCTAACCAACAAGCTGGCGGCCCTTCATTCATCGAGAATGCTGGCATGTTCATTGGTACGAGTGTCGTATCGGGCCTCGCAGGCATCTACAATACTGTCGTAGAATATGCTGGCGACGAGACGGACAAACTGGATGTGTCTCGCTATTTGGAAACAACGGATCGCAACTGGTACGAGTATTACAAAGAGAATAAGCAACTGGCAGATGTTGCTGGTTTCGTTGCAAGCAGTTTTATTCCGGGCGGCTTGGCTGTTAAAGGCTTGAAGGCTGTGCAAATGGGACGCGCCGGTGGTGCTATTGGACGCGCAGTTCAAGGGCCGCTATCTTTTGCTCTCAACAAACGTGAGCACTACTTGAAAGAAGGACTTCGCCAGTTGTCGGAAGAGGGCGGCTCAGCGTACTCTTATATCAACGCGAACAAGTTGGCAGCGATGGGTTGGGGATTCGCCGAGAACGCATTGCAGAATGCCGTCTTTGAAACTGCGGCAGTGTTGGCTATGAGCCAATCGCCCGTGCTCGCCGATTCCAGCATGAGCGATGTACTTGGAGATATTGCTCTCGGTACATTCATCGGTGGCGGCTTCGGGGGCGCTATTGATGCTGTCACCACGAATCGTATGTTCAAGAGTGCAGTGTTGCAAATTGGCAAAGCGCAACGCCCATTCGACGCCCTCAGTCATTACAGCGGACAAGGACTCGGTATCGGCGACGAAGCATTCGGCTACGTTGACAGCTTGTTGGCACTTCCTAAAGAAGCTCTCGCTACGGGGCAGAACATCACTGTTAAGAATGCGTTCAAGAAGGGCGAAGAGTTCACTTTCGGCATCGAGAAACTGTTGAAGAAATCGCTGTCAAGTGCGGAACGTAATGCTCTCGCGCAAGTGCAACTCACTTTGCAGAAACTCGGCACAGATAGCACACCAGAAGTAGCAGATGCCGTCAACAGCATGATCTTGAAGATGGTTGCTGAAGGCGGCGAGCCTGCTGTCGTCAAGCAAAAAGTTGGCGACTACCTGTTGGGGTTGAAGAGTGTTAAGACTCTTCGCCACGATGCGCCTATCAACGATCCTGATATGTTCTATATCAACGATGCTGTTGACTTGGTTGCGCTGGAGAAAGCTGGCAACACAGTAGAAGCCTTCAACAAGCTGGCATACAGCAGAACACCGTTTGCTAAGAACGCTACTGCCAAGCCATACAAACTCGTTGGCGATCCTGCCGATGCTAAGTTGACAATGAGCGCCACGACATTTAATGATGCGTGGGAACAGGGCTTCGATATCGCCGTCATTGGCGGTAAGGCGCGTGTTAATCCTGCCTCGCAAATCTACCGGCAAGCAACTGATCCTACGTTGATTCCATCTCGTTACATCAACACGAGAACTACTGGCGTTAGCGACGAAGTTGTTGCAACGTGGGCAGACTTGCTGCCTGCCGGAACAAAAGCCTCTGACAGTCTTCTTGACGATGGAGTTATCATTGATGGCAACAAAACGCTTAAGCTCGCAGACGTGGTTGACCCGGAAGATGCGTTCACTGCAACGGCTCGTCACGCTTGGGCATCTCGCTTGCCTGTTGCTAAGATTGCAGCTAGCGAAGTTGATATCAACGATATCAGCCGCATGGAAAGATTGCTGCAATCGGGCGAAGAACTTCCTGAAGGTCTTGTGGTAAGAGTCGGAGATAGAACTCTAGAAGATGCCAGTCTTACCACACTGCGAGAAGAGCTCACTGCGGTCAAATTGCAGAAGATGCAGGAGCTACTTGATTCCGGCGTAGAAGATATGCGGGATATCGCGTACCGTCTCGCAGTTCCCGAACAGTGGCTCGAACGCGCTATCGCTAACGGCTTCGAGAAGTTCACACAAGCAGATAACCTTGTTGACGATAGCTGGAGAAATCTCGATGAATTCATGCAGCGAGAAAACTTCATTGCAAGCTGGGCCTCGCCGAGAAGTCTTGTCGAACTGGGAGCGGTGGATGCGAAGCTTCTGGAAGCAACGCAGACTGCGGCTGCTGGCAAAGGCGCAAAATACGTTGACACCTTTGTTACCGGCGAAATTGGATTCTGGCAGAGACTGACTGCGCAGCAGCAAATGCACCTTAACGCATTCCATTCTGTTGTCGATCCTGAAGATGCTGCGCGCTTCATGGACATTGACGTTAAGAATGCTCGCTTGATGGCTGACGAACTTGGTGTTGGTGCAAGTATGTTCGGCGCGAGCAATGCGGACTACGGCAACTATCTCAAACTGTGGGCGCAATATACTGGCAAGCTAACGCACCAGTTGATCCAGAACTACGCTACGAAGAATCTGGAGAAGATTCAGCCATTCATCGACGCGTTCAAAGCAGATAAAATTGCAGGCGGCGAACTCGGAGTTATTCTCACGATGTTGCGCAGGCGCTCCGAGAAGTTCGTTCTCGTTGACAACAAGCTGGTAGTGCGCGATGCTACTGGCGTTGATCAGGCGACTGGACAACTCTTCGTTAACGGCGAGAAACTCGCAGCATGGGAAGCGGCCAACGTTGGCAAGAAAGCGCTGTTTGAAGTTGAGTCGCCCAAAGTCGTAGAGTTCCTCGACACGTGGAAACAGATTAATGGCGAGCGAGTTACCAAACGTGCTGTTATCATGAACAGTCGTGGCGCTACTCTTAACTGGGACCCGAATGTAATCTACGCTCCGCCAATTGATACGCGGAAGTATCCGTTCTTCGCATTCGTGAAAGTGCGGGAAGGGCACGTCGCGTCCAATTCTGATGTTGGTATGATTACGGCACGCAGCGCAGAGGAACTTAATAAACTGACTCGCGGGCTTCCTGACAACTTGGAAGCATTCTTCAAACAAGATACTGAACAGTATTACAAAATTAAGAATGAGTATGACTCCCAACTTGCACTCAATGAGCCGCGCGTTAACAGTATGCTGGCTAAGGCTGGTAAACTCAGCGATCACTTCTACGAAGTTCGGCCAGAGAATGTGCTTGAAGACTTCATCCAATACTCGCAGAATGCTGATACAGCGCTCATTCGCCACGCTGTTGACACACGATACGCGCAAACAATCACGGAACTTAAGGCGCTCGGCAAACAGTACACAGAAGTGGCGACTTCGCAAATGTCGGGAACTTCTCGTTTCTACGACAAAACCGCGGTCGATCCTTTTGGAGATTACGTACGTACTGCTCTTGATATTAGCAAGCGTAGCTCTTTTCCTCTCATTAGTCAGCTGAACGAATTCGTTGACAGTGCAGGAACGACGGCTTATCGCATCCTCTTTGCTAACACCGAGAAGGCGAAGAAGGGACTTATTAGCTGGGAAGAAGCTGAGCGACTTGGTACGAAGTATGGTATCGGTGGGGTGTACAATGCAGACAACGCGGAAACCATCTTCGGTATTGCTAACAGGCCAGCAGACAGAAACTTGATTCGAGAGACTGTTAGCAAGGTAAACAGCGGACTCGCTACGATGGGGCTGCGGCTGGACTTCGCCAACAGCTTGGTGAACGTTATCAGCCTCCCTATCATGTTGGGAACAGAACTCGCTAGTTTGAAGGGACTCGCACGCGACAATCCCGAAGTGCTAGGGAAACTCAGCGAACTGTTCACAACGAAAACTCCTGACGGCATTGTCGCTCCCAGCTACACGAAACTCATTGCTCGTGCGATGAAGAATGTTATCGGGCCGGGCGGGAAAGATCTTATTGCGAAGTATCGTGCCAGCGGCGACGTCAAGCATGTGATGATGGAGTTTCACGAGATGATGGGCGAACTTGCCATCAATCCGAAACTCGGTGCTAGCGGGTGGAGTAAGGCTGTTGATGCTGCAATCGAAAGAGGTGCAAAATGGACTGGCAACAACTACGCGGAGGATTTGACGCGAGCACTCTCTGCAAATGTAATGGACCAGCTAACTGCCCCGTTAGTAGCAGCCAAGAAGTTGACATTGCAGGAAGCAGAGGCGTATCGAAGCGTATTCGTAAATCGAGTCAACGGGAATTATATTTCCTCGCAGCGGCCAATCTCGTTCCAAGGGACAGTTGGCGCTGCTGTCTCCCTCTTCCAGACGTATGTGTTCAACGTAATGCAACAGTTGACGAGACACATCGAGGATAGGAATACGCGTGCGCTGTTAACTATGACTGGCTTGCAAGGTGCAATCTACGGCCTTAATGGCTTGCCGTTCTTCGAGGCTGTCAACACTAACCTCATTGGCAATGCGAACATCAATGATGGACACCGCGACATTTACAGCACGGTAACGCAACTCGCCGGTAAAGAACTGGGCGACTGGATGATGTATGGTACTGCCAGTGCTCTCCCGCTCTTCGGAGATAAGAGTCCTGCGCTGTATACTCGCGGCGATATCAACCCGCGACACATTACCATCTTACCAGTATCTCCGCTCGATATTCCTGCGGTCGCGGTCACCCAGCGCATTGTCAGCAACATCTACGGTATTGGCAGCAAGATTGTTGCAGGCACTGATCTTGGTCCTGCGCTGCTGGAAGGATTAGAGCACAACGGAGTTAGTCGCCCACTCGCAGGGATTGCGCAAGGCATTCAAGGATATGCCAGCACGAGCAAAGCATCTCTTATTTCTGCTGCCAGTGAATTCGACGTGATGACTGCTACTACTCGTGCGCTCGGTGCTAAGCCAATGGACGAAGCCGTAGCGTTGAATACGATGTTCCGCTTGCAAGCATACAAAGCTGCGGACTTGGAACGACTCTCGAAGCTGGGAGCAGTGGTGAAGACAAAGCTGCGGGGCGGTCAATCACCAACTGAAGAAGATATGCAGGCGTTCATGAAGAGTTACGCTAGTGCTGGAGGTAACTTGCAGAACTACTCTGCGGCGCTGCAACGCTGGAATCGCGATGCTAACACCAGTGTCGTTGAGCAGATGAAGCAGTTTCATTCCTCATCCTACGCTCAACGACTGTCTGAGATTATGGCAGGAACCAGTCTCAGCGATTACAGGAACACAGTTGCTACTGGGGAACCGCCGCAGCCTTAGCGGTAGCCCCGTTCTTATCAGCTCGTGCTTGCGCGGCTGCATCACTATAACCTGACGGATAGCGCTTCTCCAACTTAGCCATATTCGTCGTCATCAGCTCATTGAAGCTCCATCCAAACTGATTGCACAGCATCTGGATGTAGAAGCACAAGTCTCCACATTCTTCTTGCACGTTGGCAATGTCGAGCGGCTTGTTATAAACCCACGTCTTCTTGACAGCATCAAGTAATTCGCCAGCTTCGCCGCTAGCTCCGACAGCTGCGTGCAAAGTATCCTCGACGGGTGTTGCCAGTGGTTTCGCAATCGACCGCACGAATGCGGCGTACACATCTTGAAGTTGGGAGTGGCTTGCGGTAACAGCAGATGCGAGCATTTCAGTTTCCTTTCGTTTGATGGGGGCTGCTTGGCTTCTATAATCCTGTTGAATGTGGCCAACAGTAACCATATCTGCGAACTCTTTGATTTCCGCAGGCGCATCCGGCCAGAGGTTTGCACCTCGTTGCACTAACTCTACCAGATTTTCCCACGATTCGTGCCGGTCAATAGTAATCGTCATTGCAACTGTGCCGACTTCCGCCAGCATTCGTGCTACTTTAATTCCCATACTTTCTCCTTCTAGGTGATTGGCGACTGTTTACGCCTGCTATTTGACGAGCCGTAGCCCGCCATTCTTTGCTTGCCACTCTCGCAGCAAGTCATACTTGACATAGAGTTGTTTGCTATCAACTGTTTTCTGTTTCGGCAAATACCCTTGTCCTTGTATTAGTTGAATCTGTCCGCTATTCTGCAAGCGCATCATGATATCGACAAGCTGCGTACTCTTATCCAGATCGTTCTTTACAATCTTCAAGAGATCGGAGGCAGCTAGCGGTCTGTTTGTCTCATACAGCGCAGTCATGATCTTGCTGGCTACATCGCTGTCTCTGCTCTTTCCGAATTCGCCGAGAGCTTTCGGCATATCTGTTTCTGTCCACGAGAGGATTGTGTTCGCGTACACCACGTCTCCCACAGTAATTTCTGTGCTACACCTAGTAGCAGCAACAAGCATAGACAACTTAAGCAGGTGAGTATATCGACGCGAAGAGTAATGCTTAAAGCGACCATCTTCCAAATCTTTCCACGTATTGTAGATGATTCCAAAAGCATGATGCGCTTCCTTATCGTGAGTTATCGGGCCAATTACTTTCTTCTTTATTTCGTGCAGCCGCGCAACTACTTCTGCTTTTGCTTCGTCGGAAGGAATTGTTGGGAAGGGTATTTTCTTCCCCGACGGTTCGCCATAGACAAGAATAATGCGAGAAAGAAAACCTTGCCCAATCGCTTGCGGCGGGAAAGCTTCCACGAATCCGGCATGGGTGTTGCCCGAGAGTATGCTGATAGTAGGCTGGTAAATGGAGACAGACTTGCTATTCTTAAGCCTGAATTGGTAATCTTGTGCTTCATCGTCCCAATCCCACAACATTCCGAGCAAGGATAGAAACTCCAGATTGCCGCTTCCGACAAATTCGTTGAATTCGTCTGCAACGATGAAGACTTCTTTTGCTGTTTTAAGTGCTGCATCATTTCTTGTTTCCTTTCCGAACAACGCATCTGTCAACTCTTCATGCGTCATTCCGTGTTTCGTCTTGAAGTTACGGCCTCGCTTTGGCATAGCATCAGCAATATCATCTTCTGTCAATCCTTCCAGATCGAGCAGGAACTTCTCTTTGCTGGTCTTCTCCGCAGCATACGTACTGTAGCCAGCAGCCGAGAAGAGTTTCTTTCCCAACTTAATTGCGGTTGATTTCCTCGCGCCCGGATGCCCAATCAACATCGTGTAGAAGTTAGGAAATACGCGCCCCGTTCCAAAAGGCATCCAGCATTGTCGTCCAAGGTACGCGCTCAAGCATGTTAGCAAACTCCATCTATGGTAGATAACGGGCGGCTCAGTATCTGCGTGTAGCCGAAAGTAGAGATTGAACAAGTCGTTCTGTGGTTCCACAGATGGCTCCGTATGTTGTTGTGATCGCGCGAGAACATCGCAGGAAACTCCGATTCTACGGCTGGTTCCCAGAATTACTAGTAGGGAACTTATGTTTCCTCGTAGAGTACAGAATGCTCCACTCTTGTTCTGTCGGTTCTGGTCCTGTTCCCATGAACCATGCGCGCGCTTTCTCCCGTAGTTCCTGTTTGCGTATTAACTCGCGTCTGCCGCGTTCGCTCCCGTATACCACCCAGAATGTTTCGATGTTCTCTACGTGAGCGCGCAGCAAACTAACAATGTGGCGAGCTTCATTCTCCAGTTGCTCAAGTGCTAGTTTCTGCGCTGGAGGATACTCACGTCGTTCGAATCTGGGAATAACCGTACCTGACGCGCCCATACATTGACGCTTATGCCAATTCAATTCCATTGCAAGTTTCTGTTGGTTGGTGGTCATTGTTTGTGCCTCATTTCAGTTCGCTCCATCTTGTTTTCCCGCAACTCATATCCGGCGGGATTACCATTGTTCGCGTAATGCCGAAGCAATCAGTGACTGGAATCGACTGCCGCATTCTGTCGCGCACAATTCCCGGAATCTCCGGACACTCCGCACGGTACTGGAATAGAATCGAATCGTGAATTTGCGCTTTGATTCTAATCTTACCTCTAAGGTCACCGTAAAATGATTGCTTCCAGATATCGAAAAAACAGCGGTTGATGATGCCCACAGATAAGTTCTGGGGTCCATGCGCAACTGCTGCATTGAGATGCTGTTTGTTCTCCGCGGGCTTACCAAAAAAGCGGCGGGTCCATCCAAGTGAACTGACAAGCATTCCGCTGATCGTGATTGTTTTGACAATGTCGGCATACCACTCCTTCTTGACACGAGGATAAGTTTTTTCATAGACGCTCAACAGGTAACCACAGACTTTTCTTAGTGGTAGTTTTGGCGGTAGTTTGAGAAGCCGCTTAGCTTCTGCAACGTACTTGGGACCCATTGTGTCGAGCATAACTCCTTCTCCCATGTTGTAGTTAGCTCCGTGGTTGGTGCGTTTAGAAAGATCTCGCAATGGCTTGTCAAGAGTTTTCGCAGGTTGCTCAGCGGTTGCGTTTCTGTAAATTGATTCGTAAGCAACTCCAAAAAACTTGGACGCGTTCCATGCGTGATAGTCATTTGGTCCTTCAACAACGTCGATAAGTCCAGTCTCACCAGACATGTAGCCAACGCATCTAGCTTCTGATTGTGCATAGTCTCCTTCTGCAAGAAGCCATCCATTATCAGCAACGAGACATTGTTTGACAGTGTCATCACGTGGAATGTTTTGAATTTGAAATCCGCACCAGTAACTACTAGCGCGGGAAGCAAGTCGTCCGGTATCCGTGCCTCCAGGATCGAGCTTATAAAGCAGTCGTCCATTCCAAATTTTGTATTCTTGGAGGTAGTTGGAGATGAGTTTTGCATTTGTTTTCCATTCAGTTATTGCGCCAATGATTCTGTCGTTGAGAGGATGCGCTGCTCGCGCTTTCAGTGTTGCTGCTTTGTCGGTACTTCCGAGACTTCCGCAGCCGAGGATCGAGAACACATTACCAACCTGTTTCGGGCTGTTAGGATTGAAGTTCTGAATAGCGTCAACCATTCTAGTAACTCCCTCCTTCGTAACCTTGCGCTGTTTGAGCGGGAGAGTATCAATGGGGCCGCCGAGCATCGTCTGGATTTCTAGTAACTCGCTGTACTTATCTTCCATTTTCCGCTTGAAGACTTCTTGGAACCGTTCGCTGTCAACTGCAAATCCCTCCATCTCACACGAGATGCAAGGAAAGACTAGCTTAAATTCGTGCTCAGCATAATTAGTGACAGCCCACTCAGGAGCATCACGAAGCAAACCAAGAATGCCGCATAGAGTTGCCCAACAATCTTGTGCGTTGTACCGATAATAGTCTTCAAGACTTCCGGACTTACCGTCGTCTTTCCAGTAGCGGACTCTTCTGACGCTGAATGCAGCAACCAAACCAAGGTCTTTCGGTAGTTCCGATAGCCACGAATGGAAGAAATGATAAGTATCCCAGTACCAGTTGCGGACAGGAAGACCCCAACGGAGAAAGTAGACATTGTCATAAAGGCCATTCTGGGTCACCTTAGGGACACTATTGTCATTGATTCTTCGAATAAAATCGTAGCTCCATTCCTCGAACGGGAACACGAAACACTCAATCGAAACTCCGCCGTCTTCCCCGGTAAAGAGTCCGGCATAACCGACACAGTTAATGCCCCGCTGCTCTGACCAGACTCCAGTAGTTGGAGTCTCAATGTCGGCAGATATGAGGCGAGCACGGGATAGCATTCCCACAACAGATTCTGCATTTTTAATCTCCACTAGTTTCCACTTGAACGGGATATCCGGCATCCACTTCTCAGGCTGAAGAATCTTCGACAACCAGCGCTCTGCTAAGAACTTACCGTAAGGTACAGTAATAAGATGTTGCAGAGGATTAAGAACCACAGCAGGAATACGACGATCTCCCACACGTATTTCCAGTAGCGAGCCTTGGTAATCGTTGAGAGTAATTCCCCTGCGATTGTTAGGAGGGCGGAAATCCAGTTGCGCATTGAGCACGAACTCCAATACGACTTGATTCGTGATAACAACTGCGTCGCTTTCATAATGTTTCAGCCACTGTATGAACTGAGCATACATCGTAGGCGTCTCTGTTTTGAATTTCACGGCAGTTGCAGTCTTCCCGCGAACGAGAGTTGCGAACTGCGGGAGATAAGAGGCATCCTCGAAAGAGGCAGCAAGAAAGAGTTTCATTTCACCAACATCCGTACTTCATAGCCGTTTCTTGTAGAGTGTCTGTATTCTAACGTAACCTGAAAATCAGCGCACATAGCTCTCATTACACGAAAAAGATATTCGGACATTCTTCCGGTGTCGTGATGATCTCTTAACGGAAACCATTTTGTTGGCTGCGAAGAACATACTAACAAAAGAGAAAGCGCTGTGCGGAAGGTTCTTCCAGTAGCTCGGTCATTAACTAAGTCGTCGAAGCACATAAGCACTGCTTTCTTAGAATGGAATGTCATCATTGTAGTCCTCGAATTGCTTGCGCGGATTCGCAGCATCTGCTCGCCTCTTGGCAATCGCATCTTGCAATGCTTGCTGCTTAGTCTTGCCGTGACCTTTGCACGCTTTGTAGAGCGCTTCACTACAGAATGGCCGATCAAGATTCTCGTATGCCCAACGAATGTAGGATTCTCCGCGAGCACCTAGTTCCGCAATTTGCGAAGGAGTCTTACCTTTGTGCATACCGAAACTGAGGGTAGTATGATCGAGTTGTTGCCCGCGCGAAATAGGAGGAACTGCTGGCTCTTCATCAGGAAAGTCTGTCATGTTGAAACTCCAAGGTGGTTATATAAACAGAAAAACCGCCGGGCAGAACCTTGTGAGTCCTGCTTCGGCGGCTACGTCTCAGCCTGCTAACAGCAGGAGATCAGTCGATCGTCACATCAGAGATGCGAGCATCGAACTTCTCTGGATCATTCTTGCGAGCCTTCTTCACCACTTGCGCAGTGATATCAACACCTTCCGTCAACGGCCCTTCGATGATAGCACGAATGCTCTTCTCACCGTAGTGCGCATGGAACGGAGCCAAGAATTCCTTCATGCGACCTTCTGCGATTTCGCTCTTGTTGCCATCTTCATCCTTCAGGATGTAGGCAATATCGAACTTGTCGCCAGCTTTCGCACGCTGTTCTTCCGGGATGCTGCTATCTGCCAGTTCTACGATTTCGCGGACAACGAAGCTGGTGGTAACAGCCGGTTTGTTGTTGATCGCTTTCGTACCGCCAGTAACGCGCAGCTTGTAGATGCCCGTATCCGGCACTTTGAATTCAGGCAAGTCTGCCAGATCGTCAATGCTTTGGTCGAGAATGTCGTCGAAGTTCATTTCAGTGGTAGCCATGATGTTTCCTGTTTGAAAGTTAGGAAGTTTGAGAAAGTTAGAGTTGCCTCTACGAGAGTTGAATCAGTTTGATTGCTTCGGTTTGTTCCTTTCGGAAAGAGTTAGCGATCTGCTGCGCCGGGAAGCTTCTCGTATTTCTTCTTGAAGACTTCAATATCGCACGGATAGATTTCGCCGTCGTCAAGACGAATCAGCATATCCGTTTTGTTGATAAGAACATCGCCGTTCTTAGTGGTGCAGTACCACTGATCTGGAACAGTAGCGCTGGGTTTGAGAATTCCACCGCTGATTGCAGGCATCAGCCAGCCGGGTAATGCAATGGTGTGTGGCGAATCCAGCAGCGCATACTCGAATGCTTCTACTGTTACCGGCTTGGTAACATAAGTGAAATCAGGCATTGTTAGCTCCTTCGTTGGTGGGCGGCTTCATCGCTATCTCGCCAGCAAGTGCCGTGTAACCTGCTTGATCCACCCAGTTATCCAGGTGCTGCGGATTGTTGTGGGCGCGTGCAACCTTGAATAGCACCATGAGTTGTGCTACTTGCAGGGACGTGAGCTTTACGGAATGATGAAACTCTTTGCTCAGGTAGACAGACCAATAGTCTGCAATTGTCTGGAAAGAATTCTCTGCTTCTCCGTGAGTAGCAGCGCGATCTTTGTTGATGATTTCGCTGGCAACGGATAGGATACTCTTGCGAGTTACGGCGACTGCCCCGCGTGCAGCCATATCTGCTAGCGGAGTATCCGTGGGAGGTCGTACGATTTCCATATACTGTTCTCTCTTGTTAACAAGTGCGGCCAAACGCTGGCCGTAAGCGATATCTCGTTCGTGGGCGGCTAGGTGGTTCATAGCCGGTAGTGTTGTCTCAAGCGCACGAAAGCTTGGAGTTGGTGGCGGCTTCATTCAAACAACTCCACGAGCCCACGACTCTCAGGCTTCTCAATGAGCTTACCTGTACGGCTACCACTGATAACGGTGTTGCTGTAGGTGCTGCTGCTAAATGCTCGCAACTTGTTGTTCACTTTATCGCAATACACCACGTCATCGAAGTACTTGGCACATTCACGCGAGAAGTTGTTAGTGCCCATCACCGGCACAATTCGCTGCTTGGTCTTATCTTCCATTTCCACCATAGCATCGTGCGATATCATGATGCAGTTCCACGGCGCAACTTGGATGATGCTCATAACTCTGTCCAGCAGGAAACCTTGACGCATGTAGTCATCGCGCTCCGGCTTCATATCTTCTTTATCTGCTTGGATATCCTTCTTCTTGATGTGGTGCATGAAGGACTTGGAGAGTTGCGTGCCACTGTCAATTACAAGCACGTCCTTGTTCGTGAACGTATTGACGTCGACGGTAGTGATAGCCGCGTCAGGAGTCTTGCTGCAAATTGGACAGCTGACTTTCCCGTGCAGGTGGCAGACATTGCAGACACCGCCCTTTACTATCTTGAGGACCGTCTCGCCCATGATAGGATAGAAGACAGTATCGGGAAGTCGAATGAGCTCGATGTTGTCGATGGCAGCATCACTAATAACCCGCTTGCCATTTTCGTCTACTGTCCATGCACTCTTGATGGAATCCTCACCATCACAGTACCAGAGTTTGTAGCCGTAGTTCGCAAGCATCATTGCGAGAACAGTCTTCCCTACCTTGGGAGGACCGTAGATCATAATGTGGCGGGTGGCGGAAGGTTTGTAGTCAGCGAGTTTCATTATCTATCTCGCCTCCGGAATTGTTTCGCCGACTGCATCTCCGCCATCTTCTCTCGGCGGCATCATGACAGTGTTATCATGCACGTCGATAACTACGGCATACTCGTCATCGGCAACAATCTGGCGTGCCAGTTTGCTGTCGTTTGTTCCGGTAACGCCGTCAAGTGTTATGATGTAGTAGCGATACTTCGCTTCAATCACGTAATTTCTTTCTGTGCTCATGGTGCGGTTCCTTTCTGTCGTTCAATCAACTCTGCTACGTCATAGTAATAATCCACGAGATACTCTTTACGCGGATCGTCCATGATTGGTAGTGCATTCAACGCTTCTTTGTTAACCAGATCGCAAGTTCCGTAGAACTGGCAACGCCGGTTGAATTGCAAGCAGCTTGCTCCGTTTTTAGGGAAATGTTGCAGTTGGAAATACTGCTGCAAATGTCCGCTGTCAATCAGCCTATCTTGCAGCCACTCCAGTTTCATGTGCGTACTCTTAGCAAAGGGCATGAGATGCCACTCTTGTCCAGTGCTGCTGTACGTCATGTAGATTACATCGTAGTCTGCGTCAACTCCGACAATAGAATCGAGGATAAGACTATAGCCAAGAGCTTGTCCGCTATTTCGGTAGCTTGCTTCGTCTGGATTAGAGTATCCACTTGTCTTGATCTCGCCGACAGCGATGCGGCCAGTCCTCTTATTTCTAAGGATAAGGTCGATGTGCCCGTAGTATTTGGTTTTGCCGAGGTCAATACAAAAACTAATTTCGACGGCTGGTTTGCCAGTCGCAGTTGTATAGATTTCCCATTCATCGAGATTCGAGTTTCGGAAATAGGAGAATGATTCAACTGCGAGAACTGCTTTCTCAATTGTTTTATTCTTTCTTCGCAGGTAGTCTTCTCGTCCAAAGTCCCAGCCTGCTCGCCAGCTAAGGAATGCTGCGTAAAGAGCATAGTCTAACCTTTCGAATGCGAAGAGTGCTTGCACTCCTGCGCCAACAGAGTGGCCGAATACGAAGTCGATGTTCGGAGATTCTGGAAGTTGCAGATGCGCTGCTTTGTTTGCTTCAATCTTCTCCAGCAGCAACCGTCGCGGACAAGCATGCAATCCACCGAGGATACTGTTGCTTATTACGTTGCGGAATCGCTGGAGTTGGAAGTATGCTTTGTCTGTAGTTTCTCCTGCGAGCGCAGCAACAGGGTTTCCACAGCTTCTGAGGGCTGCAATATCCTCTGCTGAAAGTCCCGGAAGAGGAAGTTTCCCAGACCGTCCGCCATTATCTGCGGCGGCGTCAAGATCATCAAGTATAGTTTCAACGCGCATTGATATCTCCACCAATAAGCGCTGCTAGGAAAGCAATCAGTGAGTAGCCGATGGCTGCAAGCAACACAATACGGTACAAGCTCTCCAGTATGCGGTCGCTTACAGAGGTAACAAAAGTTTGGAATATGCTCAGGTACAGCTCGATTGCTGCTATGATGCCAACTATCAACATGGCTATCAAAGTCAACCCTGTAAATAGGTGCCAGAGACTCGAAAGTGTGGATAGCATTCGATGCTCCTAGTCCTGTTGCTGGCTGCAAGAGGCACTCGAATCTCCACCGTTCAAAGCGCTCATAATCTTTTCGTCCAAGTTTTCGCATGATACTACCCAAGAGAAGTATTCGTAGAAGATTGCTACAGTTTCCTCGTAGGTATCTTTGCGAAGAACGGAAGTGATGTACGTGTCGCGGTAGGTATCTTGTACCCACGGATGCGAGAGAAGACCACTAATCTCGTCCATCGCGTGCGAGATGTGGTTGGCAATTTCTTGCGTGTTCGGATCACATATTGTTGTTAAGAATCGTGGCATCAAGGTGATCTCTTTCTTTTGTTATCGTTGATCGCTGCTCGCAAGGAATGCTTGCGTCTCTCTTGCGCGGACAGCATAACCAATTGCGAACATATCTTTTGCGATGTCCGTTATTCTCTTCACAAAGACAGCAGGATCGGCTGCCAAGAAACAGCAACCGGCGAGAGAGTAACCATACTCGTGCTGTGTCCACACTTCAAGCTGCTGTAATTCTTCATTGTACCGAATGTCGATATCTTCTTTGCGGGAAGGTTGATTGCAAGTAACGACGTTCATTGTTCTTGCTCCTGTTAGATGATATCGTCAACGGTAGTCTTCTTGCTCTTACCGCGACTTCCTTTGGCTTGATCTTCCATCACGAGTTGTATTCCCGTGTGTTTCTGCAAGCCTTTCATGAGTACGCCGATCTGTTCGGGAGAAAGCAAGTGAGCTAATTCCTCATACTCTCCGAGCGTCTTATGGATAACACGAAGATGTGTGCCAATCTCAGGATCAGCTTTCGCCATCTTTTCTTCTACCAGAGACATGCGTTCCAGCACTGTGAAGATAGGATGATCTACACTCAATTTTTCTAGCTGTTCTTTTGTAGGGGTCATGATTGCTCCGGGAAGTTAAGATTAGCAAACTCTCCAAAATACTTCTTTGCAGCCTCGTCGTACATTTTGCCGCCAACAGCAGGATCGAGAACGGAGCCTAGAAAGATAAGCACTTTGTTAACACGAATAGCTACTTCGTAGAGTCCTGTCTTCTTGCGGAGGGTTACTCCTTTGTAGCCGCTAGTGTTACGCGAAGTGATACCGCGATTCTGAGCATTCTGCATTGACGTAGCCAGCCGCATGTTTGTACGGCGGCAATCTAGCGGATTAAGATTCTGGTGGTCTACTTGAATTACGGCAGGCGCCTGCAAAAACAGGCGACCCGGATTCCAGTAGACAATAGGCGAGATACTACTGTCCCAAATATGACAGCAAGTGTAATTTGTCTGGTCAGTCCAGATGCTTACAAGCCAGCTACCGTACTGTTGCAGGTCTTGCTCGTCAACCAGCATCTTACCTTCCACTACAGCTTGATGTAAGTTCATACGGCAACCTCGGGAGTTAGCTTGGCGAGTTGTTCAGGTGTTGGGTTCATAGTCCGGTAACTCCTCTCTTTTTCCTCAGAGCATTAAGAATTTGCAAGCAGACGCCTGCTTCGTTCGCACTGTCGAAGATCAGTGGCAAGCCTGTTTCCAGCGCCATGATTTCTACGAATGCAACAGGATCAGTAATCATCAGCCCACTGTAGTACCAGAGCGCGTGCCCACTTTCGCCAGCAACACTGGCAGGTTCTGCTCGCCAATAGTCGTAGAGTTCTTTCCGCAGTGCGTTGAATTCTTCGCTTGCGAAGTAGACAGAGTTGCTGACGTGGACGCCTTTCTTCTCAGCGTCAAGATCAGGAACAATATGTTTAGGTGCAGGTGCAGTCATGCTAGCACCACAACTTTCTGCCCGACAAGGAGTGGCGGATACATCTGAGCAAACTGAACTTCCGCGAGTTCAGGCGTACTTATGCTACTGAAGTCTCCGTATTCGTAGTCCCTATAAACTACTTGCAATGTTTTATCTTCTGCAAGAAGCAAAGCATCAATCAATTCTTGAACGGTCATATCAAATCCTCAAGTGCGTAAGTGAGTGAGAAAGTTACGGTTTTGTTGTCTACGTCTTTCTTTACAACTAGCCGTCCCCAGTGCGGGAGTGCCGGATCGTCCAATCGTTTCCGATTAGCGTTTTCCGTACTCTTTATCTTTTTAACTGCTTGAATGAGAGTTTCCATGTGCCACGGCGGACAGTTGACCACGATAGCAGCTTTGGTGTTCGCAGCCAGTGCGCGCCAAATCTGTTCGTAGTTGCCGGAGGTAGGATTCTTTGGGAGTTGCCAGCTACTCATATCTTATACCAGTCTCTACCTTCTTGCACGCAAGCAATAAGAGCCTTAGCCCAAATTCTGCGCATATGATAGCAGTAGTATTTGAAGTTATGAGACTTGTATGGAACGTGCGTCATGTTCCTACCTTTGGTTCTTCGCTGGTAGGTGCAGTGTCGTTTTCACTGCTGGTGTCCTGCGGCTGGACAACTGTGAACGAGTAGTGCTTTGCCATCTTTCTTCTCGGCACTCCAAGGTAAAACTCCGCAGTTCGCGTACTGTGATCGTAGTTTCCACACAAGCCGAGTTCGAGCGCAGGATCATTGTCCTCGCCAATGGCTTGGATAACTTCCTTATGCTCATTCCAGAATTTGCAGAGTCGTGTTCTAACTGTTTCATATTCTCGTCTATCTTCAATCTCAAGGTGTATCTTCGCTCCTACTGGCGCATCTATAATGGCATCAATTAATGCACGGATGCTTGCCATAAGCGTCACTCCACTCTGGCGGAACATACGCTGTTCGCAAGTTGACCGAGTTACGCATGAGTTGCGTAGCCGCCGGATCAATTCGGAATAGAGCCACCGTTCCTTTTTCTGTTTCTATTTTCTTCTCAACTAACCCGCGTTCTTCGAGGGTCGTCAAGGTGTTCTTTGCCGTTGTGTAACGAAGTTGTAAATCGTAACACAGTTTTTTGGCCGAAACAAAAGAAGCGCCCTTAAGTTGCCCTAAGTACGCTAGTATTTTAGTCCTTGTGCCTGCGACAGTATTATCAACTGTCATGCTAGCATCTTCGATTGCCCCTGAATCATCCATCTGAATCCTCTGGGAGTTAGCTTCTTGTTGCTCGTTGCTTGTTAGAAGAGTGTGTTGACAAGCGCATTAGTTGCACGGGAGTCTCATATCCGTCGTCGAATTGATACCGTCTAGCAAGTGCTTTGTTCGGCGGTCATTGACTCAAAGATATTGCTACCTCATATTGTCCCGGATAGCTTAAGCTACCATCTCTAACGTCCTGCCAACCTAGGTCGCATTCGGATTTCTCCTAGACCACAATCGAAGGCTACTCAACTTGACTATTACAATGCCTGCGGCTAACAGTCAACACACTCAACAAAGGGAGCTACCAGTATCGCTACCAGCAACTCCCTTCATTGAACCTGCTTACTATTACAGGATGGATTCCAGCACGTTCTTCGGTTCGGCACTGATCCACTTCTTGATACGCCCTTTCAGCATATCGTAAACAGGAGTGTGCTCGTCAACGTTTTCACTGGACGCAGCCCAGATAGTGAGCATCTCGTCCATTGCGCCGAGAACGCGCTTATCAGTCTTGACAGTACGAAGACCTTTCTGCATGATGTTGGCTTGCGCCTTGATCTTGCTGGCGTCTTTGCCCGCGGCTTGCGGCATCACCGCAACGTAGTCTTTCAGGAATTCTTCAATGTCTTCATCAGACACCTTGGAACCACGTTCGCCAGCAGGCATGTTGGCAAGTGCGTTGATGGTGAGTTTGCTGTAATCAATGATATCAGCAG
>Ga0172380_10001246_pt1 | contig 44459 bp, 43 predicted proteins | sample Leawe162metaG_FD_119747 | JGI IMG/M metagenome (GOLD analysis project Ga0172380, IMG submission 119747) | Leachate microbial communities from a municipal landfill in Southern Ontario, Canada - Leachate well 162 metaG | ecosystem: Engineered > Solid waste > Landfill > Unclassified | place...
ACTCACCCATCGGGTGACTCCCTCTATCGACTCCAAACCCACAGCATGCATCGTTTCTCGCTATCTTGCATGCACCCAACTCAGGCCTTTAGGGTCATAATTCCGAGCACCTCGCACACTATGCGGATCAGTTCTTCGTTTATGATCGACAGCGATTCCATTTGGCAATGCCTGTAGTAGTGTTCGAAGACGTCCTTATGCGAGACAAAGTGGGGGCTGCGACCATAGGCAAACAGGAGGGTTTTCCAGTGCTGCTCCGCCCAGTTGGCGTCCGCGACCCTTGTTTCGTTCACCAGTTGCGTATAGTTCCCGGCCATCCGCACCGGAATGGTGAGCCACATCGTGCGATTTGGGGTCTTGATGCGGTTGCGATTGCGCCAGTCGCGCTTGGTGAATTGCACGGTATCCAGGAGTACGACTTCGTCAACGCTGGCGATTGCGTCGAAGTAGCCTTTCCAGGGAATGTAGTTGGACTGGGTGATCAGGACTCGTTTGGCGGCCATGTCTGAAACCGGTGGCAAGACTGTAAATGCGGCGGACAAGATCGATAAGAACAGCTTCGATGTAGCGCTGGTGCCGGGCGCGCGCCTAGCATTGCAGGAAGCATACCGCGATTTGCGCCGGGCGGAGGAGGCTTACTACGCTACGGCGGCGCACCAGGCTGCGGAGTGCCGCGATCGGTCCACGGTCAGGCGCGCTTGCCCGCTGTGCGCGGCAGCGGTCGCCTCGCCTTTTCTGCGCGCGAGAGGCCTGGAAATTGTCCGCTGCCAGAACTGCGGCCATGTGTATAGCCAAGACATTTTTTCCGAGGAATTCGAGATTCGGCGTTATGCCGCCGGCACCGCCGGGGTATGGCCGGCTTATCTGAAGCTGAAAGAACATCCCGTGCTGGCGCAGGTGGAAAGGCATCGAAACGGCTACTATCTTGATGCCTGCGAACGCTATGCTGCTGTCGGGCGTATGCTCGATGTCGGGTCCGGCAACGGCAGCCTTCTGCATCAGGCTGCCGAGCGCGGTTGGGATGTGCAGGGACTGGACCCGAACCCGGTGTGGCAGGAAATCCGGCAGAGCCTGGGCGTAAGACCCAAGTTGGGCCGATTTCCCGATGATCTGGCGGCGGGAGAGCGGTTTGAATTGATCGCGATGCTCGACATCCTCGAACACGTCGCCGATCCCATCAGTTTTTTGCGCGCTGTTCATCGCCATCTGGCGCCGGGGGGGATCGTGTTCGTGCAAGTCCCCAATCTGAACAGCCTGGCCATGCGCCTCGAGGGAGCCGCCAACAACAATTTTTGTCCCGGTCACTGGAGCTATTACGATGCTGAGTCATTGCATCGCCTGGCCAGCAGCTGCGGTTTCGAGGTTCTCTGGTGCGACACCGTGATCAGCGAACTTGACAGGGTGCTATCCTTTTCCCCGGAACAGATATTGGCGATGGCACAGGTCCTGGCGCCGGGGTCGCTATCAGACGTAGCGAGCCTGACGCCGGAATGGATGCATGATCATCTCCTGGGTTACAAGCTAGTGTGCATTCTACGACCACGGGGCGGGCAGTGAGCGGACGCGTCATTCCTTTTGGCAAGCCTTTCTTTGCAGGCAAGGAACTGGATTACATCGCCGCAGCGGTGGCTTCCGGATCCATCGCCGGCGGCGGGGTGTTTACTCAGAAATGCAATCGCTGGCTGGAGCAGCATCTTGGCACGGCCAAGTCCTTACTTACGCATTCATGCACGGGGGCGCTGGAGATGGCGGCGATCCTGCTCGATGTCCAACCGGGCGACGAAGTCATCATGCCGTCATTCACCTTTGTGTCGACGGCCAACGCCTTTGTGCTGCGCGGTGGCAAGCCCGTGTTCGTCGACATTCGGCCCGATACCCTGAACCTCGACGAATCGCTGATTGAGGACGCCATAACGCCGCAGACGAAGGCCATCGTCCCCGTCCATTACGCCGGCGGCGCCTGCGAGATGGACCGCATCATGGCGATTGCCGGAGAACATGGGTTGAAAGTGGTCGAGGATGCCGCGCAAGGACTGCTTTCGTCCTACAAGGGGAGAAGCCTGGGAACGATCGGGCATCTAGGCTGCATCAGTTTTCACGAAACAAAAAACGTCATCTGCGGCGAGGGCGGAGCGCTGTTGGTGAATGATCCCAGTCTCGTCGACCGTGCCGAAATCGTCCTGGAGAAAGGCACGAACCGCCGCAATTTCTTTCGCGGCATGACAGACAAATACAGTTGGGTCGATATAGGCTCCTCGTTCCTTCCCAGTGATCTGATTGCGGCTTTTCTCTTCGCACAACTCGAAAATGCCGAAAAGATCGTGACCAAACGCCTCGAGCTTGCACAAGCGTACCATGCGAAATTGTCTCTATTGGCCGATACTGGGCGAGTTGCCTTACCCGGAATAAAACAGATTTGCGCCGGCAACGGGCACATCTTCTACATGCTGATGCGCAGCGAAAGCGAGAGAGATGGTCTGATACGTCATCTTAGTCGGCACGACATCTCGGCTGTTTTTCATTACGTTCCCTTGCATTCATCCCCCGCCGGGAAGAGATTTGGGCGGCAACACGGAGTACTCGATGTAACGGAGAGCGTTGCGGCGCGACTGGTAAGGCTGCCGGCCTATTTCGACATGACACTGGACGATGTGGATTACGTGGCGGCGGCGGTGGCGGAGTTTTTCGCGTGATCGACTGGCAGGAGAGGCGTGGCATGGATGCTAGGGCGTGAGAATGTGTCCGAATTGGCTTGAACTTGCTTGCTGGGGGAGGATAATACAAGCTGTTAGGTTGCGGGCAGTCGTGGTTGCTCGCGCAATACCAAGGAGTCGATCGTGAGTCTTCCGTCTGTCACCATGGTTGATACGCTCATTTCAGCGCGTTTGAGCTCCGCGGGCCTGCCTTCGCTGGCCAACGTTCAGCTCGCCAATACCGGCGTTGCGCCTGCTCCCGACCTCTATGCCGCGCCGGCGGCGACGGTGAGCCAATTGTCGGCTTACGGGCAGTTGCTTTCCGCCAGCAGCCTCGTCAGCGACAATATTGAAAACGTGCTCGGGGCTGCCACCAACAGGGTGGAGAGTTCGGCGCCGACGGTGGTGACCGCGACGGTCGATGCCAGTGCTGTGGCCGCCAGCTACGCGGTGGTCGTCAGCCAGCTTGCCGAGGCCAAGACCATGGAGAGCGCGACGGTATACGCTGACCCAGCGGCGGCCGTGTTCGGCCCGGGCTCGTTTTCCATCACCCAGGGCAGCAACGCCGCGGTCACTGTGACGGTTGCCGATTCATCGCTCTCCGGTGTGGCCGACGCGATCAATACGGCGGGGGCCGGCGTGACCGCCTCGGTGGTGAGCGGCAGCTTTGGCTATACGCTGCAGATCGCGGCCAACGACACGGGTATCGCCAACGCCTTTTCGCTCAGCGCACCGAGCGGCGATCCCTTCAACCAGTGGAATACCTATCTGTCGCAGATGGGCCTGTCGCAGACGAACGCTGCGGTGGACGCTGCGTACACCATAGATGGTGTTGTCGGAGCGAGCGCCAGCAATAGCAATATCGCTCTCGCGGAGGGTGCCAGCTTCAACATACTGGCGGCGGGATCGTCGACGGTAGCGGTCACATTCGCGCAGGCGATAAACGCGGATCAGTCGAGCGTAACGGCGGCGGCAACCAAGCTGGTGCAGAACTACAACGCGCTGCTGGGCACACTAGGCCAACTCACGGCGCCCTCCGCTGCCCTGAACGGCGACACCGTGGCAGGTAATCTTTCCTCGGGAATCTACAACGCCTCGAATAGCCTTGCGGCGCTCGGTATCAGCACGGCCGGGCAGTCGTCGCCGCTGGTGCTCAACGCGACGACGCTGACTGCTGCGTTCAACAGCGACGCCACCGGGACGGCTGCGGCGCTGACCTCCTGGGCGAGCAGTTTGCACGCTCTGATCTCCGCTTACACGGGTGACAGCGGCAACATCATCAACCAGGCGACAACGGTGGAGCAGACGATCACGCCGGCCTTCACCGGGGCCCAGGCAGACGCTTATGCGGGGCTGTCCAACCAGCTGAAGCAATTCCTGCTGGAAAATTCGCTCGCCACAGCCGATATCCCACCGGCCCTGCCCAAGATCTCGATTTACGCTTGATCGATGTGATGGGCATCATCCGCAGCGAATTTACTTTTTGCAACCCATCCAACCGGGCGCTCGAGCCGATCAGTGCGCTCGCATTGGTCGATATGGGCGCGGTGCATCTTTGTTTGCCCGAACACATGGCCATATAGCTCGATCTCAAGGAACTCGAGCAGCGCGAAGTCACGCTGGCCAATGGGCACAGAATCACCGTTCCCTATTGCGGCCCGGTGGAAATTCGTTTCAAGAACCGACGCTGCTTCACGGGGGCAATGGTGATGGGCGATGAACCTTTGCTCGGAGCGATACCGATGGAAGACATGGATCTGGTCGTGATTCCAAATCGTCATACGGTCGACGTCAATCCCGCGAGCCCCAATATTCCCACGTCCTTGGCGAAATCGGCGGGCCACTGAGGACGCACCCCGCGACGGGTCGCGCCGCTTGGTCAGCAATACACCGGTCTCCAATTCCTGGATGGTAATTACCGAGAGATACAAATCGGAGGCGTCGAGATTGTCAGCCCAATCTGCAACGTGGGCATTCGCCCTGCCAGCGCGGACCTTTCTCAGTTCGGAAACTACATTGGTATCCAGCAGGTACATCAAGAGCAATCCGCCGGTTGTGCGAAGTCGCGCAACCGCGGGGTCTCAAGTTCGATGCTTTCGATACCGGGCATCGACAGCAGATCGGCGATCCTGGTCCGTCCGCCATTGAGCTTCTTGTACTCGTCGGATGTGCCAAGGCCCTGGAATCCCTGGCGATTGGGGGATGCGTTGCGGCCGCTAGGTGTCTTCGGTGGGTTCTGGATAGACCGCCATTTATGCTAGCATTACAATGTGTACATCTTAACACGGAGCATGCATCATGGACTCGGCGACCCTAACCTTACGCGTTCCGATGGAACTAAAAGATCAGTTGGATAAATTGGCCGAAGCTACTCACCGCACCAAGTCCTACTTGGCTGGCGAAGCCATTCGGAAGTATCTTGACCTGGAGGCGTGGCAGGTCGGTGAAATTCAGCAGGCCCTAAAGGAAGCGGATGAAGGTGATTTTGCGTCTGCTGACGACGTGGCTGCCATCATGAAGAAGTATGAAGCTTAGATGGCTTCGCCGAGCGTTGGAGAACCTTGATCAAGAAGCCACATACATCGCAGAGGAAAGCCCTCGAATAGCGTCGGAATTTGTGCGCCATCTACAGGCTAGTGCTGCGATGCTTGCGGATCACCCAAACATCGGGCGACCTGGTCGTATTGCCGGGACTCGCGAACTTGTTGTAACCCGGTTCCCGTATATCCTGCCGTATCGGGTTCGAGGTGGTGCTGTCGAAATATTGCGGGTATTCCATACCGCAAGGAAATGGCCGAAGCGGATGAGTTGATATCACAGTGTCGGCATCCTGAACCTGACAAGCCTAACAGACTCAGACTTGACTGCCTCAGACTTGACTTGAACTGACGTTCGATGAGCGCTACAATGTAGCTACATATTCCCTGACCAATTAAAGGAGAGTTAGATGTTGACTGTTGATGTTCGCTCTCGCGTTGAGCCGGAATTGAAGCGGGACGCTGCTGCCATACTCAAGGGGGTCGGCTTGGATGTAAGCACGGCTATTCGTCTGTTCCTGCGCAGTGTCGTGGAGAGCGGCGGCCTTCCTATCCAAGTGCCACGGCCGAACGCCAAGACGCTGGCAGCGATCAAGGCCGCCAAGGCGCGGAAGGTCACGGATGTCACGCTTGAAGACTTGTGACCTGACATATGCCGCGCGCTCTCAAGGAAACCGGCCAGTTCAAATCAGACAAGAAACGCATCAAGCGCTCAGGTCGCTACGACTGGGAGAAATGCGTTCCGTAGTAAAAGACTTGATGAACGATCGCCCACTGAGGCAGAAGCACCAAGACCATGATCTTTCGGGCGAGTACGACGGTGTGCGCGAGTGCCACGTTGAGCCGGACTGGCTGTTAGTCTATGACAAGAATGGCGACGTCAAGACAGGAATCCTGAGGTTGGTTCGAACTGGCTCGCACAGTGAGCTGTTCTAAGCTTCTGTTGCCACGTACCCCCACGCTGATTTGCAGCAGGCTATGAACTCAATCGCAGAGAATAGCCGATACACAACTCTCCGCAGATACCCGATATTATGCGCACATGAGTGATTCCTCGCCTGCCAAGGTCTGTTGCCCGGATTTCGTCATTCTGTTACCTGCCGCGGGAACGCTTCATGTGTTTGCCTATGAAGTGGGTTTCCGGAAGCGCAATCTGCTCTGGCGCGAACGGGTGCCCTGCCCACAGGGAGTTGATCCGGCGGATGTCTTGTCTGGCTTGCTTGTGCCACACCCGATGCGCGAGCAGACCGCCGCGGTACTGTTTGCCGGACCCGAGACCGGGGGCTTCCTGCTCGCCGCCGCTGCTCCGAGCGCCCATCGGGACCGCCCATGGATAGAGCGGCAACTGGCGCAGACGCTTCCCTACGCGCCCACCGATCTGCTCTGGCGCAGCCGGGCCGGAGAGGGCCGGGTGGAGATCTTCTGGTTGCCGCTGGCCTGGGCCAAGGCGCAGACGGATGCTTTGGCCCGGGTGGGACTGTGTCTCGACGAGATTTATCCGCGTGCCGCGATCGTGAGGCTCGAGACGCGCACCCAGGGCGTGGAACTGATTGAGGAGGCCGACGCACTTCACGTCTTCGAACTCGGCCTGGTACGTCGTTCCGCACCGCTGCCGATCGGGGCAGAGGATGCCGAACGCGCCAAGGCCCTGGAATCCCTGGCGCTGGGGGATGAGGTGCTGACGCCGCGAAAGGCGGCTCTCGCAGCCGATCCCAATCTCGAGGTTCGCTTGCTGTCGCTGTGGCGAGACGGTGCCGAAGCGATAGTTCTTGCCGGCGGCGTGTGGTCGCGCTGGCCGGCGCTGAACCTGTGGGCGCCGCTGCTCAACGCGGCGGCAGCCTGCGCCGTGCTGCTGGTGGTGATCGCAGGGGTCGTGTCCTGGCAGAACGATGCGCTGGACAGTGCGCTGACGGGCATGGCGGGCGATCATCGCAAGCTCGCCGCGGCGGACCGGAGGTTCGTCGACCTCGAGCAATCGCTGGTGAGGGAGCGCAAGTTCAACGCCGCGGTAAAGGTATTGGACGCCTCGCCGTTACCCTATGAGGAGTTGAACGCGGTGAGCGCGGCACTTCCGGACAAGTACTGGATACAGCGCATGACGTTCAAGGATGGGGCACTGGAATTGTCCGGCCGCGGTGGCGCGAGCGACGAGGTGGCGGGCGCTCTGGCCAAGAGAGGCGTGGCCGCGAAGGCGCCGGACGCGGCGCCGGGCGCAACGGCTGATGGCTTCAGCCTGCGCGTGGAATTGGCCGCGACGGGGAATCCAAGATGAGCGCACGCGCCTGGCGGCGCTTGTGGCGCGAGCGCGGCTGGCTGGCTCTCGCCTTGCTGGTGGCGCTGCTGTTGGGTACGGCGCTGGGCGTAAACCAATTGATCGCGGCGCATCTGAGCATGATCGACGATGTGGAAGCGCAAGAAGCGACGATCACCAAGCTGAGGGCGAGGCAGGAGCAGTTGCCGCGGCTGGAAAAGGCCCTGGAGGCTGAGCGCGCCGCATCCGGCGGCATCGTCGCCCGCCTGGTGCCGGCCGACGAAGGGGCACCGGCTGCGACCGGCGAGCGCTTCTCGGCTACGCTGCGCGACTGGTACGGCGCCCAAGGCGCCAAGCAGGCCGCGGTGCAGAACCTTGTCCGTCGCGACGAGGATGGACTGACGTACTTACGCGCCGAGATCGAGGCACCGATGGGCATAGAGCAGTTGGCAGCACTGCTGCAGAACAAGACCGCGGCGCCCCTGGCATTGCGCCTGGTCGAGGCGAGCGTCGAGGCCAACGACATGAACTCGCCCACCGGCTTGCGTACGCGCATGACCTGGGAAGGCCTGGCGGCGACGCCGCGGCCCGCTCCCAAGGAGGCCACCGGCGACAAAAAGAAGGCCGATAAATCGAGCCTGCGCAGCGTCGAACGTGGCGGTGGGCCGGCTTTTAAGGAAGAAAAGCGCAAGTGATGAAACCGTCTGATCGCCTGATTTGGCCCGTTTGCGCCTGCCTGATGCTGACTTTCGGCCTGGCCCAGGGGCAGGGTTTGCTGGATGCCCTGCGTGCGCGCGGAAAAGCGCCTGCCACGGCCGCGCCCGCGACACCTGTGCCAGCGCTTGCCCCTGCGCCGCCGAGGCCACCAGCCCCCGTGACTGCAGCTCCGGCCGCGCCCACCGCTGCTGCCCCCGCTCCGCCGGCGCCAGCTGCCGCTGGTCCTGCTTCCGCCGAGATCAAGCCGGCGCCTGGCGCGGCAGAGTCGGCGGGTGCACGCATCGACCCGCGCATCAAGCTCGAGCGTCCGCCGCAGGCAGACGCCAAGCCTCAGCCGGGCGTCGTGCTGCGTTTCGAGAACGCCGACATCCAGGACATCGTGCAGGCGGTGCTGGGCGATATCCTGCACGTCAATTACATGATGGACCCGAGCATACAGGCCAAGGTCACGCTGCAATCGCTGGGCGACATCAGCGCCGCCGATGTCTACAACCTGCTGGAGAGCGTGCTCTCCCTGCACGGGATCGCCATCGTCCGCGACGGCAAGTTGTACAAGGTGATGCGCGATGCCCAGGCCAATCGCGATGCGATCGGCGTGGCAGCGGGCGAGGGCTCGCCCGTGGTGCAGATCGTGCCCTTGCGCTTCGTCCAGGCCTCGGCACTGATCGGCACCGTCAAGGCGATGCTGGGGCCGGCGGCGCTGGTGGTCAATGACCCCACCAACCGTTATCTGATCGTGGTCGACCGCGCGCAGAACGTGAGCAAGTTGCTCGAACTGGTGGGCACGCTCGATGTCGATTACCTGGCGCGCGTCAGCGTCAAGATCGTCGAATTGCGCAATGGCGACGCGGCGCAACTGGCGAAGGAGATGGAGTCGCTGTTTCGCACTTCGGGCATGTTCAACGTGCCCGGCACCGAAGGCAACAAAGTCTACTTCCTGCCGCTGCCGCGCATGAACGCCATCCTGGTGGCCGCGGTCAATGAGACGGTACTCGCGGCGGCGGAGAAATGGCTGCGCACCTTGGACGAGGATCCGAAGAACGGCCTCGCCACCCAGGTGCATGTGTACCCGGTGGCCAATTCCACGGCGCTGCATCTGGCCAACCTGCTGCGCCAGGTCTATGGCGGCGCGGCGAGTTCTGCGCCGACGACACCGACAGCGCCGACGTCGACGCTGGGTGCATCGGCCACCCCCTCTGCGCCGACCTCGGGTCTCCTCAACCAGCCGACACAGGTGGTGCTGCGCGGCGGCCAGGGCGGCGCGGTCGATGGCAACGTGCAGATCATCGCCGACGAGACCACCAATTCGCTGGTGATACGCGCCAGCCAGAACGATTACCGGCAGATCCGCCAGATCCTCGAACGCATCGACACCATACCGCGGCAGGTGCTGATCCAGGTGATGGTGGCCGAGGTGGGCCTGTCGAAGAGCTTGCAGTACGGCGTCGAGTGGTGGCTGCGCAATCTCAAGCTCAAAGGCAACCAGCCGAGCCGCGCCGCAGCGACTTTCGACAGCGGCCTGGTAGCGCCGGTCACTGTCAGTTCGACCAATCAAACCACCGTGATCAATCCGCTGATCTCGGCGCCGGCAGGCGGCATCGCCGGCGGCCTCAATTACATGATCTTCAATGCCGCCGGCGACATAACGGGTCTGTTCAACCTGCTCGCCACCAACACCGACGTGAACATCCTCTCGGCGCCCCACATCATGGCTTCCGACGGCAAGATTGCCAGGATAGAAGTGGGCAGCGAAGAACCGGTGGTAACGCAGACGGTGTCGGCGCCGATTACCACCACAGGGGCCACCACCTCCTTCAGCACCTCCAACAGCGTCAGCTATCGCACCACAGGCATACTCATGGAGGTGAAGCCGACCATCACCTCCCAGGGTCGCGTCAGCTTGAGCCTGTCGCAGGAGGTGAGCGCGCTCGGCGCCAACGTCTCGGTCGGTGGTTCGACCTATCCTTCGTTTACCAAGCGCAAGATCAGCACCGATGTCGTCATCGAGGAAGGCAAGACCCTGGTCGTCGCCGGCCTGATTCAGGACAACGGCAACAATAGCAGCCAAGGGCTGCCCGGGCTCAAGGACATTCCCATTTTCGGCGCCCTGTTCGGTACGCAGAACAAGGCCAGCGACAAGACCGAGTTGCTGATCGCCATTACGCCCTACATCGTGAACAACAAGGAGGAGGGCGACCGCGTTTCATCCAACCTCCGCGACAGCCTGCAGGAATTGAAGAGGCAGATGGCGACGAGGTCGACCGTCAAGGGCTCGCCCGAGCGTTTCTTTCAGGCCGGCGGCAAAGAGTGATGAAGGCGGGCTCGCAACGCGGCAGGCAGGCGGGTGGCAAGGGCGTTCGCTGCATCGCCGGCGTGCTGCTCGTGGCAGCCGTGGTGAACGCCGCCGCTGCCGATATCGTTCAGCGCAATCCCTTCGATCCGCATCGGCAGCCCTGGCCGGAGCCGCCGGCGCCGGCGGCGGTACTGCCCGCGCTGACGGCGCAGGATCTTCAGGTCGAGGCCATCTTTTCCTTCGGCGCGTTGCGCGGCATCGTCGCCCAACTCGACGGCAAGCTGAAGGGCGCGCTGCCGGCCAGCGCCGCCGGCAAGGTGCGCATCAGCCTGGGGCAGAGCTTCGGCGAGGGCTATGTACTGGAGAGCGTCGACTCGAACCAGGTGGTAGTTACGGGCGGGGCCGCGCGTTACACGATACCGCTGCTGCGCAAGACCAATAGAGGGGCAGCACCGGCGCCGGCGATCGCCGCGGCGTCGCAGGCCATCATGTCCACCGCGCCGCTGATGGCGGCCGCGCCGACCGGGATCGAGGGCGGTGGCGCTGCGCCGATGGCTGCTGCTCCCGCCGAGGCTGCGCCGCCGACTGCGGCCGCGCTGCCGCCACCCGAACCGCAGCCAGCCGCCGCGCCGGCCCCTGCGCCGGAGCCAGCGCCCGCCCAGGCTGCTGCGGCGACCACGGCAGCGCCGCAGAAGAGCGGACAGCCGATGACCCTGCTCGACGCCATCCGCGCGGCGCAAGCGGCAGCCAGAAACGCGCAGAACGCCGCGCCGCCCCCAGCGAATCCGTTTGCGGCGCCGAGGAACTGATGGCCGAGGAGCAAGCGCCGCTACCAGCCGACGGCGAAGTGGCTGCGACGACGCGGCTCGCTTTGCTGTCGTCGACGCTGCTGGAGCGCGCCGATCTGCCGGCCGTCATCGCCCTGCCTCCCGGCGTGTCGCTCGCCTACCTGCGCCAGCACTGCCTGCTGCCGTTCGCGCGCGAGGCCGACGGCTACCGTTTCGCGGCTCCTCTGCCGCCGCCGGTGGCCGCGCTCGATGCTCTGCGCCAGCGGCTGGGCGCCAGCATCAAGCTGTCCTTGGCGCGGCGCGAGGACATCCTGCACAGCCTGCAGGAGCAGGCGCTTGCCGCCGAGACCCAGGACGCGACCGCCGATCTCCTGCTCTCCGAGATGTCGATGGACGAGATGGAAGAGGACCTCGACCTCTTGAAGGCGCGGGCGCAGGACGCGCCGGTGGTCAAGCTGGCGCAGGAACTGCTCCACGAGTCCATCGACGTGGGCGCATCCGATCTGCACCTGGAGATTTTTCAGCACGAGTTTCGCGTCCGCGTGCGCATCGACGGCATTCTGCTCGACCGCCCCTCGCCTGCGCGCCGCCTCTACCTGCCGCTGATTTCCCACCTCAAGCTGCGGGCGCAGATGAACATCGCCGAACGCCGCCTGCCTCAGGACGGCCGCATCAAGATGCTGCGCGAGGGGCGCGAAATAGACTGCCGCGTGTCGACGGTGCCGACGGTGCACGGCGAGAGCATGGCCATACGCCTGCTCGATCAGGGGCAGGCCCTGATCGGTCTGCCCGAACTGGGCCTGGACGAGGCGGGGCGGACGCTGCTCGAGGCCACCATCACCCTGCCGCACGGCATGATTCTGGTCACCGGGCCGACGGGCAGCGGCAAGACGACGACGCTCTACGCTTTACTCGGCCTGCTCAACAACACCGCGAACAAGATCATCACCGTCGAGGATCCGGTCGAGTACCAGATGGCCGGGGTCAACCAGATCCAGGTCAAGCCGATGATAGACCTGACCTTCGTCAATGCCCTGAAGGCCATCGTGCGCCAGGACCCGGACGTGCTGATGGTCGGCGAAATACGCGACCGCGATACCGCCGAGATCGCCATCCAGTCGGCGCTGACCGGCCACCTGGTGCTATCCACCCTGCACACCAACGACGCCGCAGGGGCGCCGCACCGCCTGCTCAACATGGGCGTGGAGCCTTACCTGATCGCGTCCTCGGTGGTGCTGATCGTCGCCCAGCGCCTGCTGCGCACCCTCTGTCCCGAGTGCAAGAGACCGCATCCGGTCAGCCCGGCGGACCGGCTGTTTCTGGCGCAGCACGGGCTCGCCACCGATCAGCGGGAATTGATGGGTGCGGTCGGCTGCGGCAGCTGCAGCGGCATCGGTTACCGGGGACGCACGGGAATCTTCGAGATGCTGCCGGTCGATGAGACGATCAAGGCGGCGATATTGCGCAAGGATCCGGCCAACGCGGTGCGGCGCATCGCCCAGGCGCAAGGCCACGGCAGCCTCTACTCGGATGGCCTGCGCAAGGTGCTCGCCGGCGAGACGACGCTGGAAGAGCTGGCGCGGGTGGCGCGCAGCGACGAACTGCTCGACGAGGGTACGCCGGCGCCATGACGGCCGGCGCGTATCCCGCCTGGTTTCTCGGCTTGCGCGCGCGGCTGCGCGGCGGCAGGGTGAACCGGGAACAGGGGATAGACCTCATGGATCAGCTGGAGGGATTGCTCTCCGCCGGCCTGTCGCTGGACCGGGCCTTGCACATCCTGAGCGGCGCCATGGATACTGCCGCGCTGAAGACGCTGGTGGTCGACGTGCTGCTGTGCATAGAGAAGGGCCAGGCTCTTTCGCAGGCCTTCGGCGGCCATCCGCAAGCCTTCGACGCGCTCGAGGTGAGCATGGTCCGCGCCGGCGAGGAAGGCGGCATATTGCCCGCGGTATTGCGGCGCCTGGTCGACTACCAGCGCTCGCGCCAGGAGTTCCGCCGCTTCCTCCTGGCGTCGTCGATCTACCCCATCGTCCTGCTGGTTTTCGGGGTGCTCGCGGTGGGGGGCATCCTGCTCTTCGTCCTGCCGCGTTTCGTGGAAGTCTATGCCGACCTCGCGCACGCCAATTTCTCCACGCGCTTTCTCATCGGTCTCTCCAACGGCCTGCAGAGCTACGGTTGGTACGGTCTGGCCTTGTTCGTCGTTCTCATCCTGGCGCTGCGTGCCTGGATGCGGACGGCGGCCGGGCATCTGCGGGTGCAGGCGATCCTGCTGCGCTTGCCCGGCATCGGCGAGCTGATATTGAAGTCGGAACTGAGCCGCGTGTTGAACACCCTGGGCGTGCTGCTCGGCGCCGGCGTCCCCATACTCAAGGCGGTGCGCCTGAGCCGTTCTCTCACCCGCTACCAGCAGCTGGACGCAGTGCTCGCCACCGCCGAGGATTCCCTGCGCCAGGGTATGGGTCTGGCCAAGCCCCTGCTCGCCGCCCCCATCATTCCGCGCATCGTCGGTCAACTGGCCATCGTCGGCGAAGAGTCGGGCTCCCTCGACCGCATGCTGGGCAAGGTGGCGCAGCGCCTGGAAACGGAAGTGCGCGGCAGGCTGCGCGCGCTGATGGCGATACTCGAACCGGCGCTGATCATCGTCATTGGCCTCGTCATCGGTGCGGTCGTCGTATCGATGATTTCTGCTATTCTCTCCCTCAACGACATGCCATTGTGACACCTACTTTTTCCAGAAGATTTCGCGGTTTCACCCTGGTCGAGCTGCTCATCGTCATGGTGATACTCGGCCTGCTGACGGCGCTGGTCGGTCCGCGCCTGTTCGGCCACGTCGCTTCCTCGAAGATCAAGGCAGCGCGTGCGCAGATCGAGATGACCAGCACCGCGCTCGACGGCTCCCGTCTCGACCTAGGCCGCTATCCGAGCACCGAGGAAGGCCTCGCGCTGCTGTGGAACAAGCCCGAGGACGACAAGTTGGCGGAAGCTTGGCGCGGGCCCTATCTGAAGAAGAAGCTGGAGAAGGATCCCTGGGGCAACCCCTACGTGTATGCCTCCCCCGGCGAACACGGAGAATACGACCTGATCTCCCTCGGCGCCGACGGAAAATCCGGCGGCTCCGGCGACGATGCCGACATCAACAGTTGGGAGTGAGCGATACCCGGCTGCGCCTGCCGCCGGTGGCTTCACCCTGGTCGAACTGCTGGTGGTGCTGGCCATCATGGCCTTCGCCTCGATCGCCGTGGCGCCCTCGCTGGAGAGCCTGCTGGCGCCGCGCCCGCGCCTCTCCGACCCGGAGAAGCTGGTGGCGGCGCTGGCCAGGGCGCGCGACGAAGCCATACTCCAGGGACAGACTTTCCGCGGCGCGATGTATACCGATGAACGCGGCCTGCAGGACGCCGAAGGCAAGACCCTCTACGAGCCACCCGCGAATCTCGCCATCGGGCCGGCTTCGGACGAGCCCCTGCCCTGCGTGTTTCGCCCCGACGGCAGTGGCTGTAGCCTGGCCCTTCAGCTCACGCGCGGCGAGGATGAATGGCGCGTGCAGGTGAACCCCCTGACCGGGCGCGTCCGCCTGTTGCGGAGCCGCTAGGATGAAACTGCCCCCACGCTCACTTCGTTCGCTGCCCCCCGAGGGGGCGGGCCAGTACGTTGGGGCGGCCCGGCCGTACTGACATGCGCCTGTGGGCGCGCTGGCGCGCAGGCGCCCGGAAACGGGTGCGACCGAACGAGTGTGGGTTCACGCTGGTCGAAACGCTGGTGGCCCTGACGCTGCTCGCTGTGGCAACCGGCCTCTTGATCGCCGCCCAGAGTGCGGCCACCAATCTGACGCGCAAGGTTCTCGAGCAGGAGACCGCCCTGTGGCTGGCGCGCTCGCGCCTGGTCGAGGCGGCGGCCTATCCCGACCGGCCGCCACCGGAGGACGAGGCACCGGACCGTTACGAAGGGGTGGATTACCGCACGCGCATCGAGTATAGGGAGATCGCGCCGGTCGATGGCATCGAGGTCAAGGACCTGCCGCGCGAGCAGCGCCTGCTGGAGATTCGCGTGCAGGTGAGTTGGGGATCGCGGCCGCAGTCGATGCAACTCAGCACCTATCGCAAGCTGGGGCGGGCAGCCGCGTCCGATACGGTGAGCAAGCCGTGAAGTCTGCCAGCCGCGGCTTCACCCTGATCGAGTTGCTGATGGCGGTGACGCTGGCGGCGGGCGTCGCTTTGCTGGCAGCGACGCTGATGCATACGCTGATCGACAACAGCGCCCGCAACGCGGCTCGCCTGGCACAACATCTGGCCGTGGCCGACCTGCAGCGCATGCTCGAACGCGCCTGGGCCAGCCGCCAGGCGGCCGGCTTCGCCGCCAACGATAAAGCGGTGCAGTTCATCTCGAGCGACAAGAGCGTCGGCGCCAAGCCCATCGAACTGGATTGCCAGTCCCAGGGCAACGCGCCGAAGGATCTGGTGTTGTATCGATCGTTGCGGCAGGCCCGTGATGCCGACGCGGCGGCAGAGGACCCCGGCGAGACCCTGTTGAGCGGACTGACCCGCTGCAGCTTCGGCTATCTCGCGCCGCCGGCCGGCGGCAGGGAACCGGCGCGATGGGTCGCAGACTGGGAAGAGGGCAAGCCGCCGCCCGCCGTCATGCGCCTGGACCTGACGACGGCGCAGGGCGCCCTGCCACCCCTCATCGTCGCGGTGGACAGCCCATGAGACGGCCTGCGCCAGCCCCGCCTCGCGACGCCGGCTTCGTGCTCATCTACGTGGCGGCGATCCTCGTCTTCCTCACCAGCCTGGTGATGCAGGCCAGCCACGACACGCGTAACCTCGCTCAGTTGTCGGCGCGCCTTCAGGAGCAGGCCGTGGCGCGCCAACGCCTGCAGGTGGGCGCGGCCCTGCTGCGCGCGCGCAGCGATTACCTCTGGCGGCAAGCGCAGCCGAGCGAACGCCAACTGGCCCTGTTCTCGAGCGCCGCGCTCGCCCCTTTGCTTATCGACGGGGTCGCCGTGGCGACATCGCTCACCGATGCCGACCTGCGACCCGACGTCAATCACTTGGGGTTAGAAGAGTGGCAGCGCCTGCTCGGTGTCTACGGTCTGGATGAAGCGCAAGCGGCAAAGCTTGCCGCGAGCATAGACGCGGCGCGGCAGAGGTCGGGCGGTTTCGCCAGCATCGCCGATGTCGCCGACCTGCCGGGGTTGCCCTCGACGCTGTTGCGCGGCTTCGATGGCGGCGCCGGTGAGGCATATCCGGCGTTGGTCGATTTGCTCACTGCCGGGGGTGCAAGCAAACGCGTGCAGGTGCGGAACTCACCCCTGCCGCTGTTCGCTGCTTTGCTCCGCGCCTCGCCCGCGCAAATGGCGCGCTTTCAGGAGATGCGCAGGACGCGCAGCGTCACCGTTGACGATGCCGTCGAGGTCTTCGGAGCAGAGGTCAGGCCGGTCTGCTACGACGGTGCGCCCGAAAGGCTCCGGGTCCGCCTGACCATGGATACGGTGCCGCTGGCGCTGGAATTCGAGCTGTCGGTGAAACAGGGGCAGTTGCAGATGCCGCCGCCGAACTGGCTGGTGCTGGGCGGCTGATGCCGGTCCCTAATGCGCTGGGTCATCCGCGAGGCAGAGCCCCAGCGCCGTCTGCCAATCGGGCAGGGCCAGATGCAGCAGCCGGGCGAGCTTGTGGCCCTCCAGGCGCGAGTTGGCGGGACGGTGCGCCGGCAGCGGATAGTCGCGCGCAGGGATAGCCAGCAGGCGTCCGCTCCAGCCCTGGGCTGCCAGGATCGCCGCGGCGAAGCCGTGCCAGGAGGTGCTGCCCGCAGAGCTGAGGTGATAGACGCCGTCCGGCGCCGGCCCGCGCAGCGCCAGCGCGGTGGCCTCGGCGATCATGCGGCTCCAGGTCGGGGCGCCGATCTGGTCCGCCACCACCTTGAGTTCCTCCCTCTCCCGTCCCAGGCGCTGCATGGTGCGCAGGAAGTTCTTGCCGTGCAGGCCGTAGACCCAGCTGGTGCGGAAGATCAGGTGACGGCATTCGGTGTCGCGTATCGCGTGCTCGCCGGCGAGCTTGCTCGCCCCGTAGACGCCGAGCGGGTTCGGTTCGTCCTCCTCGTGGTAGGGGCTGTCCTTGGTGCCGTCGAAGACGTAGTCGGTGGAGTAATGGACGAACAGGGCGTCGATCTTGGCGGCCTCCTCGGCCATGATCCCCGGCGCCGCACCATTGACCCGCATGGCCAGCTCCGGCTCCGTCTCGGCCTGGTCGACCGCCGTGTAGGCGGCGGCGTTGACCACGATGTCGGGCCGCAGTTCGCGTATGGCCTTGCGTATGGCATCGGCATCGGTCAGGTCGAGCGCGCCTCGCTCGCGCACCATCAGTTCGCCCAGGGGCGCCAGGGTGCGCTTGAGCTCCCACCCCACCTGGCCGCTACCGCCGATGAGCAGTATCTTGTTCATGACGACTACTCCACCAAGCGCATACCGCAATGCTTGGCGGCATCGCGGTCAAATGTGACTGTGTAGTCGCATCCATCGGTGCTGCCGAATCGCTCTATCAGGCAGTCTGCGAAATCAGCTTTCCCGTCCCTGAAGAGGCGCAAGGCTTGCCATACTGTGTCTGCGTGCGCCACAACGATTTCCTTGGTTTTCAGCAAGGTTGCCAGCGTGTCGCATAGTTCAGCTCGCGCCATCTTGTAGCAGTCGGTCAGCACCCACGCCAGTTCGATGAGCGAGACGATAGCAACGTAGCCTCGCGCCTCGATGGTCAGCGCTTCAAGCAAACGCGTCGCTTTTCCCGACTGCTTCGGATCGTCCTGCGCGATGTAGCGGACCAGCACGTTGGTGTCGAGTCCGATCATCGTGCCTTTGCCCCGCGGGCGGCTATCGCCCTGTTCATCGCCGCGATTGAAACCGCTGTAGCTGGTCTGCGCGCTAATCCCTTCAGCGCTGTCACTGATTGGGTGGCCGCCACCAACTCGAAACGGCCAGCCTCCACCTCGACGAACTCCACCCGGTCTCCGGCCTCGACGCCGAGCGCGGAACGCACCGCTGCGGGAATGGTGATCTGACCTTTGCTGGTCATGGTTGCTGTGGTCATCGCTGGCTCCTTGCCGGATTCCTTACTTTAATGTAAGGCATTGGCAAAGTCAAACCATCCCGGGACCGCGCGTCCGATCAGGGATAAGGGTCCGTCTGATCCAGACGCAGACCGGCTTTATCCTTGGCAGAGAGTTGCGGTTCTGCTTCGAACGGCCAGTCTATGCCGACGCTGGCGTCGTTCCAGATCAGGCAGCGCTCATCCTCGGGGTGCCAGTAGTCGGTCGTCTTGTAGAGGAACTCTGCGCACTCGGAGATCGTCAGGAAACCGTGCGCGAAGCCGGGCGGTATCCACAGCATGCGCTTGTTCTCTGCGGAGAGAGCCACACCCACCCACCGCCCAAAGGTCTTTGACGAGCGGCGCAGATCGACCGCGACGTCGTACACCTCGCCTGCGATGACGCGCACCAGCTTGCCCTGGGGATGGTTGCGCTGGTAGTGCATGCCGCGCAGCACGCCCTGCGCCGAGCGCGAGTGGTTGTCCTGGACGAACTCCATGTCCAGGCCCAGCGCCGCCATGGTCCGGCGGTTGTAGCTCTCGAAGAAGAAACCGCGCTCGTCGCCGAACACCTTGGGCTCGATGATCAAGACGTCGGGAATGGCGGTGGGGATGGCTTGCATCAGGAATACACCTTTCCCTTGAGCAGTCCGAAGAGATACTCGCCGTAGCCGTTCTTGGCCAAGGGCTGCGCCAAGCGTTCGAGCTGGGCGTCGTCTATCCAGCCCAGGCGCCAGGCGATTTCTTCGGGGCAGGCGACCTTCAGGCCCTGGCGCTTTTCTATGGTGGCGATGAATTGCGAGGCTTCGAGCAGCGACTCGTGCGTACCCGTATCGAGCCAAGCCAGGCCGCGGCCCATGATCTCGACGTGCAACTCGCCCGCTTCCAGATAGCGGCGGTTCAAGTCGGTGATCTCCAGTTCGCCGCGCGGCGAAGGCTTGAGCGCGGCAGCGATGTCGACCACCTGGCGATCGTAGAAGTAAAGGCCGGTCACGGCGTAGCGCGATTTGGGCTGTTTCGGTTTCTCCTCGATGCTGACGGCGCGGGCAGAGGCGTCGAATTCCACCACGCCGTAGCGCTCGGGATCGGTGACCGGGTAGGCGAAGACGGTGGCGCCCTGCTGCCTGGCGTCGGCGGTCTGCAGTTGCGAGGAGAAGTCGTGGCCGTAGAAGACGTTGTCGCCGAGCACCAGGGCCGAGGTCGAGTCGCCGATGAAGTCGCGGCCGATGATGAAGGCCTGTGCCAGACCGTCGGGCGAGGGCTGCACGGCGTAGCTCACGTTGATGCCCCACTGGCTGCCGTCTCGGAGCAATTGTTCGAAACGCGGCGTGTCCTGGGGCGTCGAGATGAGCAGGATGTCGCGCATGCCCGCCAGCATCAGCGTGGTCAGCGAATAGTAGATCATCGGCTTGTCGTAGATCGGCAGCAACTGCTTGGAGACCGAGAGGGTCACCGGATGCAGCCGGGTGCCGGCGCCGCCGGCCAGAACGATACCTTTGCGCTTGCTCATGCCTTGCCCTCGTTGGCGTAACGTGCTGCGTAATTCTTTTCCATCCAGTGGCGATACTCGCCGCTCTCGACGTGGGCGACCCAGTCGCGGTTGGCGAGATACCAGGCGACGGTCCTCGCCAGGCCGGCGTCGAATCTATCGCGCGGCGTCCAGCCGAGCTCGCGCGCAATCTTGCCGGCGTCGATGGCGTAGCGCCTGTCATGGCCAGGGCGGTCCGTGACGTAGGTCTTCTGTTCGCGGTAGGAGCGCCCGTCGCCGCGCGGCTTTTGCGCGTCGAGCAACGCGCACAAGGCGTCGATCACCTCTAGATTGGTCTTCTCGGCGTTGCCGCCGATGTTGTAGGTCTCGCCGGGCAGCCCGCGCTCGAAGACCAGCCGCAGCGCCTGCGCGTGGTCGTCGACGTAGAGCCAGTCGCGCACGTTGTCGCCCTTGCCGTAGATGGGCAGGGGCTTGCCTGCGAGCGCATTGTTGATCATCAGGGGAATCAGCTTTTCGGGGAACTGGTAGGGACCGTAGTTGTTCGAGCAGTTGGTGACCAGCACGGGCAGACCGTAGGTGTGCATCCAGGCGCGCACCAGGTGGTCGGAGGCGGCTTTCGAGGCGGAGTAGGGCGAGTTCGGACTGTAGGGCGTGGTCTCGCTGAAGAGGCCGGTCGGGCCGAGGCTGCCATAGACCTCGTCGGTGGAGACGTGGTGGAAGCGGAAGGCGGCCCGCTCCGCCCCGGTCAGTCCCTGCCAGTGGGCGCGCGCTGCCTCGAGCAGGGTGTAGGTGCCGTTGATGTTGGTGGCGATGAACTCGCCCGGCCCGTGGATCGATCGGTCGACGTGCGATTCGGCGGCGAGGTGGATGACGCCGTCGGGACGGTGCTCGGCGAACAGCAGGTCGAGCGCGGCGCGGTCGCACACGTCGGTGCGGCTGAAGAGGTAGCGCGGGTTGCCGGCCACGGCCGCCAGCGATTCGAGGTTGCCGGCGTAGGTGAGCTTGTCGATGTTGATCACCCGCCACTCGCTCTGTGCCATGAGCAGGCGCACCAGCGCCGAGCCGATGAAGCCCGCGCCGCCCGTGACGAAGACAGTTTTCATGCTGCAACGACCCGGTTCTTGCCGGCGCGCTTGGCCAGGTACATCGCCGCGTCGGCGCGTTTCACGGCCTCCGCGGGCGCTTCCTTGGGACCGAGTTCGGCAGTGCCGGCGCTGAAGGTGATGAGCATCTTCTGGTTCTCGTGCAGGAAGAACTTGCGCGTCAGCTCGCGCTGCACCCGCGTCAAGATCTGCACGGAATCGTCGAGCGAGGTGTCCGGCAGCAGGATCAGGAACTCTTCGCCGCCGTAGCGCGCCAGGGTGTCCTGCGGCCGCAGGGTGTCCTTGACCACGCTCGCCAGGTGGACCAGTGCGCGGTCGCCGACTTGGTGGCCGTAGGTGTCGTTGAGCTTCTTGAAGTTGTCGATGTCGAGCAGGCCCAGGCAGAGCGGCGCCTCGTGGCGCACGGCGCGCGCTACCTCACGCTCCAGCGCATCCTCCATGCCCTTGCGGTTGAGGGCGCCGGTGAGCGCGTCGGTGCGGATCATGTCGCTGGTCTGCTCCAGCTCGTGCCGCAGCCGCTGCACCTCTTTCTCGCCCTCTTCGACGCGACGGCGCAGCTCGCGCAGCTCGTCGCGCGAGCGCTGGGTGCTCAACTGGATGGTGCGCGTCTCCTGCATCACCTCGCCGAGGACGTCCGAGAGCTGGCCGATGTCGGACGCCTTGCTGATGCGCTCAGCGCAGCGTTCGATCTTGTCGTGGTAGGCGCTGGTCGTTTCGCTGAAGTCGGCGAGGCGGTCGACGAAGGTGGCGAGCATGGCCTTCAGCCGGTCCTGGGCGTCGTGCAGATACTTCTTCAGCGTGCCCTGCTTGTAGATGACCTCCTTCAGCCGACGTTCGACATCGTCGAGGCGGCGCAGGTCGAGCGGCTGCTGGGTCAGGTCGACGAGTATGGCGATCTGTCCCTGCAGATACTTGTCGTCTAGCGCCAGTTCGCTGATGTTTTCGACGAGCAGGTGCAGGACGTGGAGCAGGGCGGTGTTCAGCTCGGCGTGATCCTCGGCGACGAAGTTCAGTCTATAGGTGTATTTCTTCAACTGGGCCGCAAAACGCGCCACCTCTTCCGGCGTGCGCGCGATGCGGATATCGGCTGCGAGCTTCCTCGCCCCCTCGGCCAGGGACGGCGCGTCGCCCACCAGCGCGGCGATGTTGTGCTCCAGCAGCTGGGCCAGGAGCTCCTGCAACTGGGTGTTGACGGTGGCAACGACGCCTGCATCTGTCGTCACCTGCGCCTTGGCGGTTCCCTCGGCGCCGGGCGTCATCTCATCGACCATTGTCGGCATCACTTCGGCGACTTCGCCCTGCGCCCAGGAACGCATCAGCGATTGCAGGCGGGCGAAGAGCAGGTCCGGCGCCGCCGAGGTCTTCAGCACCCGCTCCAGCGCCTCGTGCTTTTGCGAACTGGTGAGGCCGGCGTGGCTTCTGTCCAACTGCTGCAACATCTCGCGGAACAGGGCACCCCACTGCGGAGGTTCGGCACCGGCGCCGGCCAGGGTGAGCAGGGAACTCTTCAAGCCATCCCAATTCTTGCCGGCGACGGCGGCGTCGAACTGGCGCGCGAAGCGCTGCTGCTCGGGTGCGCTGCGCGGTAGCGCTGCGGCGAGACTCTTTAGGCTCTTTTCCGGGAAGATCTCCGTCGCCGTGGTGCCGGCGATCTCGTGGTAGAGCCCGATGTAGTTTTCGGGCGTTGGCTGGGTGCGCTTGAGTGCCAGGCGGCGTAGCACCTCGCGGGCTATTTCTGCCGGCTGGAGTTTGTCTGCCATGGGCGCGCTGTCGTGGGAAAGGTCTTATTCTACAAGGCCCAGCTTCAATCCGTAGTGGATCAGCTCGGCGTTGTTTTCCAGGCGCATCTTGTCGAGGACCCGCTTGCGGTACTCGCTGACCGTTTTGACGTTGATGTTCAGCTCTTCGGCGATCTGCGTCAGGGTGCGTCCGGTGGCGATCAGGCAGAGCACCTGGTACTCGCGGTCGGAGAGCGTCTCGTGCGGCGGCCGGTCGCTGTCCTCGGCGATGAAGTCGGCGAGCTTGACCGCCAGCGTCGGGCTGACGTATTTGTGGCCGCTGGCCACCTGGCGGATGGCCGTGACCAGCAGCTCTGGCGCGCTCTTCTTGGTCAGGTAGCCCGAGGCGCCGGCCTTGAGGGCGCGCACGGCGTAAAGATCCTCCTCGTGCATGGAGAGGATCAGCACCGGCAGACGCGGGAACTCCTTCTTCAGCATCTTCAAGGTGTCGATGCCGTTGCGGTTGGGCATGGAGATGTCGAGCAGCACCACGTCCCATTCGCCCTGGCGTACCAGGTGCATGGCGTCGACGCCATCGTCGGCCTCGCCGGCCACGACCAGGTCCTCGGTCTCGGACAGGATCTGGCGCAGGCCCTGGCGCACGATGGCGTGATCGTCGGCGATCAGTACGTGGATTTTTCCGATCATAGGCTTCCTGCCGGGCCGTCCCAAAGGGAGCCTGCGCCCCCTAGGGGGGCAGCGAACGAAGTGAGCGTGGGGATCGTCATAGGCTTCCTGCCGGGCCGTCCCAAAGGGAGCCTGCGCCCCCTAGGGGGGCAGCGAACGAAGTGAGCGTGGGGGTCGTCATATGTTCAGAACAACTTCTGTTGTACTTCTTCCTCGGTGATCGCCTGTTGCTCGGGCGGGGTCAGATCGGGTACGCGCAGGGACAGATGGCTGCCACCCTGCTCTGCGGTGGCGATGTTGAATTCGCCGTTGAGGCTATTGACCCTCTCCCGTATGCCGCGCAGGCCAAAGGACTTCGGCTTGATCAAGTCCGCTTCGGAAATGCCGCGCCCGTTGTCGCGTATCTCCAGCGCAATTTTACCCCTTTCCCGCCTCAGCCTCACGACGACCAGCGAAGCGTGTGCGTGCTTGGCGACATTGGTCAGCGCCTCCTGCAGGATGCGGAATAGTGCCAGCGAGGTCTTCTCGTCGGGCTCTATGCCCTCGTCGTCGCAATGCACGCGGCAAGCGATGCCGGTGCGCTGGCTGAAATCTTCGGCCTGGCTCTCGATGGCCGCCGGCAGGCCGAATTCCTTGAGGATGCCCGGACGCAGCTCGCGCGCCACGCGGCTGGTGGTGCTCATGGCGCGATCGATCAGCGCCTCGATGGCGTGCGCCTTCTCGCGCAGGCCGAAGAACGCCTGGGTGTCGGGCGCCGGCAGCTTGCCCGAGAGCATGGCCGCCTCGATCTTCAGCGCCAGCAGGATGCTGCCCAGTTCGTCGTGAATGTCGCGGGCGATGCGCTCGCGCTCCTCCTCCCTGACGCTCTCCAGATGGAAGGACAGCTCGGACATCTGCTCGCGGGAGCGGCGCAGCGCCGCCTCGATCTCCTTGCTGCGGGTGATGTCCGTGGCGATGCCCTGCCACTCGACGCCGCCCGGGTCCAGGCGGTGCGGCGTGGAGCGCAGATTGATCCACTTCGCCTGGCCCTTGCTGCGCATCCTGCCTTCCCAGTTGAGCGTGGCGTAGATGGTGGCCGAGTCTTCGAGCGCCGCATCCAGCGCCTCGCGGTCCTGGGCGTCTATGGCGTCGAGAAAGCGCCTGGGGCTGGCGAGGAGTTCGTGCGGCTTGAGACCGAACAGCTTGTGGCAACCTTCACTGACGTAGGCAAAACGCAGGCTGGCGCCCGCGTCGCGCTGCAGGCGGAACACCATGCCGGGCAGGTTGGAAGCCAGGGCGCGAAAGCGCGCCTCGCTCTCCCTGAGCATCTCCAGGGCGGCGCGGTGGTCGGCGCGATGGCGGGAGTCGCGCACCTCGCGCTCGACCGCCGGCACCAGGCGCTCCAAGCGATCGCGGGCAAAGAAGTCGTGGGCGCCGGCGCGCATGGCGCGCGCCGCCGTCTTGTCGTCGCTGCTGTTGGCGATGACGATGAAGGGCAGGTCGAAGCCCATTTCCTGCAGCAGCTTTTGCGCCGCCAGGAAGCTCAAGCCGGAGAGCCGGTGCTTGCACAGCAGCGCGTCCCAGGCCTGGACCTGGAGGGCGGCGCGCAACTCCTGGGCGCTTCCGACACGCCGGCACTGCGGCTCGTGGCCGGCTTCGAGGAATCGGGCGCGCAACTGCTCGGCGCCGCTGTCGCTATCATCGACGAGGAGCAGGCGCAGGGGCGAGTCTTTGGATTTTGAACTGGTGGTCATCGGTCGGCCAAGTGTAGCGGAAAGCCGGCAGGCTGACAGCCCGTTGCCCCCCGGCTATAATCCGCGCTCTCGCAGCGCGCCGGCATAGCTCAGACGGTAGAGCAGCTGATTTGTAATCAGAAGGTCCCGAGTTCGATTCTTGGTGCCGGCACCAGTAAAACAATGTGTTACGATTGTCGGTAGGCCTCGGATTTTGCCGACTCGGCGAAATGTAGATGCAGTGTAGAGAATTGCCGTCAATACTGAGGCCGGGTAGCGTCAGCCCTCAATCCACAGGAAACCGCGCGTCTAGAAAGTGCCCCACGGAAAATGAGCCTCCTTTTCCCGGTGGCGGTATAGCATGGAGTCTCTTGCGGTAGCGTAACATCGACAATGGTAGGCACTTGGCAATGGGCGTTTGCCGGACAGTTGAAAGGAGAAATCAATGCTTAACCGGCTTGTTACGTTTCTATTGATACTCTTGCCATCGACTGCTTTCGCGGCTGGCGGTTCACTCGATGGAATCTATACTTGCAGCGTTGGACTGGGCGCGATCATATCGCAAGCTTATGTGACCGTGAACGGACAACCTGACGGACAATCAATATTCGCAGTTGCGGCGGTTACACCCAGCACTAGTTTTTATGGCTATGGAATCGGACAAATCTCGGGATCGACGTTTTCCGGTCAGACAATGTTTCTTGCGCCATTCAATTTTTCTATTTCTGGCACTTCGTTTTCTGGGCCAATTGGTATCCTGTTGAATGGTTCAATTGTCAATGCCAACGCGTCATGCTCCAAGATTTGGTAGCTTCGCAGGGTGTGCGTTTGACCTCGCGGGTGTGCGCGCGCGCGTTAAGGGGTTCAATTCCACGTTACCTAGCACTGTTGATTCGCTCCTGCCAGCGTAGCCAACCGATACGCAATGCCGCCAAAGCGCGTTTCTTTCCTTCTGGCGTTTTTGGGCCGGTACTCATTCCACCGTGGAATTTGCACTTGCTACCGCGCAACAGCAGTTTGCATTGGCAAGGTACGCCGAGTCTATTTCTTGCTCCGCAGATTCTTCGCAGCTTCTTGCGTCCGTTCTTCATTCATTGCATCCGCTAAAGTCTGGTTGCGTCTTCGGCTTCATCATCGCAGCAACGCACCATCCTGTGCGCTGGTGTCTGAAGAGCAGGAGACTCACCCCTACATGGTATAAATTCATTGTGGGTAAATTTGGCATCCCTGCTAAGGGTAGATTTGTCCCTTGGATCGGGTGGTAGGATTCCATTTTTGCCCTTAGAGGAGGGTAATTTTGCGGGGGGGGTATTTTGTTTTTAGCAGGCTCCCAATCGCGCCATGCACAAGGCTTGAATCCTTCCAAGAAGAGACCTTCCCGGTTAGTTATCGACAACCACGTAACAGCAAATTGCGATGCGCCTTTTTGATACCCACCCATGCGGCTTCGGTAAACCATCCCGTGGACAATGAGTTCTTTGATCGCCCGTGCCAGAGTGCGATTACTGAATCCAAAGCGATGCATATATGTGAGCGTCGCCTGTAAGTGGCCGTTATTGTTCTTGGTCAATTGCCGGGTCAGCAGAACGAGCAAGGAACGCGCTGAGAACGTTAGATCGGCATATGCAGGGCTGTCTATCACCCGATGCTCGATTGCCGCATAGGGGTGCTTTGTGGAGGTCCTGGCGGGCATCTTACTTCCTCCCGGCCAGCCAGCGATCTACTTTGCGGCGGTCGCGGTCGCGGTCGCGGTCTGGTACGCGCTCGCAGGGAATATCAATCCCAGGAAAGCGACGCACTGCAACAAGGTCCGGTCCGTTGCTGCTCCCGGCCTCGCGGTCGAGGTGCTCTCGTGGCATTGGACGGCGCAGTAGTGCAGGGATGGCGCGGAGATGGCGCGGGTTATCTGTACCGACAAATTTGTTGGTGCTAGAATTCGCCTTGTCGGGGGCGCTCTCGGATGCAGTCTGGTTCGGGAGCGTTTTCATTTCATGGTCCCGTCAGCAAATTGCGCAGGTCAGCTACTCGCCAGGCGAGGCGCCCATTTATGCGAATGGGACGGATTGGGCCATTCTCAAGACATGCCCACTTGCGCATGGTCTGCGGCGCTCGATTCAGGTAGTAAGCGGCGGCGTCAGTGGGAACCGTGGGGCGGGTTTCCTGCTCCAGCGGAATGAATACAGCAGGGTGTGCCTGCATTGCGGTTTGCATCGTCGTTTCCTTCTGCGGTTCCCCGCGCGTTATGACGATGCAACTTTTTCAGCAGCAATAGCAGGCAAACAACGTGCAACAGCAACAGCTATGATTGGCGCGGCTTGGCGTAGATGTTGCGCAACAGCGCAATAGTTCGCGCAATAGCCATCTATTTATTTTTGTTGAAGCGGACCAGCGTAGCAAATGAGTTCTTTGTCAGGTCGGTCGAGCTCGGTTTACTGTCGACTTCGCTCTTTGCCTGTTTAAGTAGGGCGGAAATTCGCTGACGCGTATAGCCATACTCCTTTGCCAGGGCGCCTTGAGTCATGCCAGATTTAGAGGCTTGCGATAGTGCCTGCAATTCGTCGCCCGTCCATTTGTCGCCCCTCTTGTGGGCGGCGCTTACACCAGCGCCGGCTTGAATATCATTTTTGGCTGGTGCGGCAACCAGCAGCAGTGCCTTTACCTTATCGGCATCTTGTTTGGTCACGTACCAATTTGACGGTTTGGCGGTAACGTCTGATGCGTCGACTGGTGGCATATCGTTAAACGTACTGCGCAGGCAGACCGTCCCCTTTTCTGCCATTTTCAATATGTGCGGCAAAATACCCGGTATTCCATTAGGCGGCAATGAGTTCTGATTTATTGCGGAAACAATCTCTCTGCGCAAGCTTTCATCGCTGTCCGGTTTTTCCCACTTTTCTGGATGGGCGTCCGCTTGCGCATGAGCAATCGCTGCCGCTAGATCGCTGACAAGTATGCGGCCGCTAGAAGTTTCAGTCATGGCACACCTTCCCGTGCATCCTTCAATCAGGAGCCGCGCCAGGCCGGTGAAGGTTTCCGGCTCTTCGGCTCGCGTTGCCTAGCCTGGCGCTTACTCTTTACGCCGCCATGCGCCAGCCCTTGGCGGTATCCTCGAAAACTTCGCGGGACTCGTCTTTCAGGCGGTCGCTGTCGTTCCATTGGGCAATCAGTTCGGCAATCTTGGTCTTGCCGTTGACGTGCTCCAGGTAGAGCAGCCGCAGTACGCGTTCGCCGGCCACCGTTGGGCGGCGCTTGCTGCGCTCCCACAGGGAAACGGTTTGCTCATCCACGCCCAGGCAGTCGGCTAGTCGTTTTTGCGACATGCCCATTTCTAACCGCAGGAAACGGATTTCCGCACCGGACAGCCGCTTGCGGTAGTTCACCAAATGATGGCCGATGGAACGGTGCAGGCCGTCGATGTGGTCGATCTCCAGGCAGCGGCCGAGTCCCGCAATTTTCTCGTAGCGGTAGCCATTCGCCAGCCAGATATTGCGCAGTCCGCAATCGTTATATTTCAGCATGTCTCACCCCTCGAATACTGTTGCTATCACTACCCATTCCCCGGACTCTTGCAGCTTCAATACCGCAGCAAGCGTTATGCGCTCGCCGGCATAGTGCCAACTGACGTTGCAGCGCCAGTCGCCGCGCACGTCCTGGTGAAGCGGCTCGCTGATGGTGCCGTGCTTCAGAGTCTCCAGCACTTGCCGGCGCCCTATCTTGCGTTCCTTCATCCGCTTTTCCGCATGCTGGGAAAAGAGCAAGCGGCGCTTTCCTTCCCCAGCCTCCCTGAGCCAAAGCCGTACCGACGACTCGCGGGGCTTGAACGGTCTAAGCGGACTCATAGGCATACATTGTATGGGTAATGGCGGCTACAATCAAGGGGTATTGCTGCGCTGCCTCATGGGCCAGGATGGCGCGCCAGGCGGGAAGGGCGGCCGGTTTTCGCGGCGTCGCGCTGGCCGGTCAGGCCTTGCGTTTCCCGCGTAGGCGTACCACGTTGCCAGCCTTCCTGCCCGTGGCGATCTCATCCAGGTGGGCTTCCCAGGCCACCAGCGCGGCCCGTTTCTCGGCGACGTATTCGTGCCGGTCGTAGTGTGCAGCCTGTACACCTGAAATGCCGTGAGAGAGCAATTGCGCGCGGGTGTCCCGGCTGATGCCCATGCCGGCCAGCATGGTTTCGCAGGTGCGGCGAATGTCGCGCAGGTTGAACGGCTCGCCTTTCATCGCTGCGCAGATTTCGGCGGCGCGCTTGCCGGGTGTTTCGAGAGCCATCATCGTTTCGGATCGCGAATCAGTCACGCCGTGCGCCGCGAACAGTGCAGTGGCGTTGCCTTTTTTGGCGCGTTTCACAAGCTCCGCCACCAGTGCGGCAGCTTTCGGCGCCAGTGGGAGTACGTGTTCGCGGGGGGTCTTGCGCTTACCCTTGGGATCGAACAGGCGCAGCGTGTGCGCGTCGGGGTCAAAGTCGGCCACCTTGGCGCGCATCAGTTGCGCCATGCGCTGGCCGCCAGCCAGCAAGGCAAGGAGCAGGGCGCTATCGGGCAAGGTGTCGCCCAGGTGCGAAATGTAGGCTTTCAGTTCGTCGGCAGATAGGGTGCGATTGCTCGCATTCACGGCAATGGCAGGAACGGCCTCTGCGGGGTTGCTCTCAATGTTGTAGGGAATCATCTCAGCCGGTAGCGTGGCAGAGAAGGGCGCTTTCTTGGCGGCGCTGTAGGCGGCGAATATGTAGCTGCGCAGAATCCCGGCGGTGCGCTCCTTCTTGGCCTCTTGGACCTTGCGCACCAGCGCAGCTACTTGGTGTGTGGTCACTTCATTGGCCGGCGTGCTTGCGATTGCCTCATTCGTGAAAACGTGGCACTTGAAGGCGCTCCGCGTGGATGCTGCGCTCTTGGCTTTCCCCTTGGCGGCGAGCATGCGCGTATAGGCTTCTAGCAGGGCGCGCAGGGTCAAGTGCTTTCGATGCTCTGCCTCAAGCTGTGCGGTAGCCTGTGCGGCCTTCTGGGCGGCTTTTGCTTCCTCGCGCTCGCGGACAATCTCGCGGGGGTCAATGCCTTGGTCGGTCAGCGCCTTGAGCCTAGTTGCTTCTGCTTGCGCCTTTCCTATCGTCCAGGTGCGCACGTCGCCAATGGTTATGCGTAGGGACTTGTCGCCTAGCCATGTCTCAAAAACGAATGTCTTGGCCCCGGCGGCGGTAACTCGTAGCCCCAAGCCGGGCGTCTTGCCGTCTCTGTAGAAGCTCTGAGCCTTGCCAGGCTGGCATCGAACCTTGGCCACCCGGTCAGCCGTGAATTTCGTCTTTTCCATTCCCGCCACCCCGCCATGTAGATGCAGTGTAGAGGAATTATAGCAACAAAGCGGAATAGCGGGGAATTCTTGTTAGGCTTGAAACGGGCTTGTAGCAAGGGATTTGTGAGCGTATTGGCGATTTCTGGATTTCTTGGCGTTGATTGATATTGCCAAAATATGTGATTTGTAATCAGAAGGTCCCGAGTTCGATTCTTGGTGCCGGCACCAGTAAAACAGATAGTTATGCAGAATTCGCGCGATGGCGTCTTCGCTCGATCGCTTCGTGCAGGGCTATGTAGCGTTCTCGTCAAAGCGCTGGCGAGCTCGCGGCGCTACCTGCTGCTCGTCACCAAGCGCCGCGAGGGCGACGGGGTGCAGTTCCTGCGGAATCCGTCACTCACGCCCGCACAAATATCATCCTATTTGCAATTCACCGCCCGCCCGTTTCCGGCCAACACAATCTGCACATCCGTTTTTCCAGGTCAATGCGGTGCAGGGCTGCTAGACGCCTATGTAGCGCAAAACGCCGTCCGGTCGGATTGCCTCTTCAACTGGGCGGAGCGCTCTTATCCACACTGCTTCGCGCCTTCCGGTTCGGCATCACAAACATATTCAGTCTACTATCTCCGATACTATTCCAGGACTGCCAACTACCTGGCAACCTCGTCAGCTGACAATCGCGTCTATGCGCTAGGCCGTGACACAGGAAACGTATTGCTCGATTTGGGGCCGGCGACAAGTTTTCTTGGGATGTCAGGGTGTCAATAGGATTGGCAACCGTCAGGCACTTCGTCGCATCGAGACTCGGGTTTGCGATGAACGAGACGCCAGAGGTTCGCTGAATTGGTCGTCGTCGTCATCGCCACTCAAGCGAACAACGCGCACCCCAATGGGTAAATGGGCATTGCGCTGCGAAATCTTCCTCAGCCATGGGTTATCGGGCGGATCGAGAATGTCTATCAGTCGTACTCTTTGCTTGCTCATTCGTTCCTCCTGGGCTAGATCGAAATAACGAAGGCCCCGCGTTGCGGGGCCTTCGGGTGGTCGGAAGGGGAGGACCGGCCACCAAGGGGATGATGCAACTACCTGGCGAGGTAGCGGCGGGAATCAGTTATAAACTTCTCAATTGCGGTGGAGCGCATAACGATCAAGAAACCGCTATTGTCGGCAACACATTATAGATGGGGCTGGCGCTGCCAAGTTCAACGTCGTTACGCAAGAAATTGTTTCGCTTTGTTTCACTGCTCGCCTTGATACGATTAGCCACGAAGCAAAGTCGCGTTGACATACGGCAGTTACATCCAGCTGCTTCAATCACCAGCATCTTTACAAGGAATTCACGGGGGGTCATGCCATGAAACGACAGATACTGATGGCTTTTCTTGCAATCGCACTAGCGACGCCGGCTTTGGCTCAAGGTGGCCGGGGTTGGGAGCATGGCGGTCGGCATGGTGGCGGCTGGGGCTGGGGCGGTGCCTGGATTCTTCCAGCGCTGATTGGCGGTGCAATCCTCTATGATGTGACTCGGCCACCTCCTGTCTATGTTCAGCCTGCTCCGGTTTACGCGCCAAGCTACGTCCAAAGCTATGTGCAAGGCGATGCGCCCGCAGTTGCAGCCCCTTCTGCCCAATACTGGTATTTCTGCGCAAGCTCCAACGCATACTACCCCTACGTACGTTATTGCCCGAGTGGATGGCAGGCAGTACCGGCTACTCCACCCGGCGCGGCGGTTCGATAGTCAAGCATTCATCCCAGCGCAAGGTACAGAACCCGGCACATAGCGCCGTCGGGCGCGCCAGTAGCGCGCATGGACTTGGTGATGGTGTTCAGCAGGGTCTCTGCGTTGATGCAAAGATGCGTACCGGACATTTTGTCCAGTAGGGGTTCCTCATCCAACTTGCGCAGACAGTCGTCGATGATCTCCGCGAACGACACCGCGTGTTCGACACTCAGTGAAGACTCGAGCGGTTTGGCCAGCTTGCGGAGCAACAGCTTGGTTTGCAGTTCGCGCGAAACCGGAACGCCCTTGGCCCAGAGCTTGAATCCGTGATCGTCGTAGATGTCGCGGCCCGCTGTAATCGTCTGGCACTCGGAGAGATTGACGAGCCTACCGAGGAAGTGCTGATTGGGCGCAGCGAAGCTCTTAGGCATTGCTGAATGAACAGAGAGACTCGTTGGAGGAGCGGCGAGTTCTCGAGGTGCAATGGCAATGGCATTGTGACCGCAGTGCAACTGTATTTGCGACGCCGGGAAGCTATTGCAGCCGTGGTGCATATTGAAGTGGAGAAAGAAGGATGGCCGATCAGACGGAGGAGGACGTCAAACTCGCATCCGACAGCGCGATCTAGTCAAGAGCGACGAGCGACGGCAAGCCATGGCCAAGCCAATTTGCCTGCTGATCTTCCTTGGCCTGGTGCTATCCGGCCCGGCACAGGCCGACGATCAGTTCCAAATGGACGAGGTCGTCCTCCAGCCCGGCAAGATGGGAATGAACGTCGAGACGCTCTCGGCGAAGCAGGCTGCCGACGCAGGTGATGCGGGACAGAAGGGCGTGAGGATCACCGAAGTCACGACCGGCAGTCCGGCCGACAAGCTGGGTCTCGGAGCAGGCGACATCATCGTTCAGGCGAACGGCAGACCCATCGTCAGCCACACCGAGATCGCCTCGCTGTTGCGCGACCGTCTGGTGGGCGCGACGACCCGCCTGCAGATCTGGCGCAGCGCCGATCACCGTCTCGTCGATGTCGTCGTTCCCTCGGCGCCCCAGCCGATGCTGCGCATCGATGCCGGCATGCACAACGCGCCGATTCGCAGAATCGCGCTGGATGGCAATGGCCGCTGGTTGGTCACCGTCTCCGAAGACAAGACGGCGAGGGTCTGGGATCTGGCGACGGGACGCCTCGCGAGGTCCCTGCGACCGCCGGTGGGCGAGGGCAACGAAGGAAGGCTCGCCGCCGTGGCCATGTCGCCCAACGGGGCCATGGTCGCCGTCGCGGGCTGGACGGGCATGTGGGGCAAGACCGCCTCGGCCTACCTGTTCGATCGCGCCGACGGTCGCCTGTTGCGCCAGCTGTCCGGCTTGCCCGCCATGATCGAGGCGCTCGCCTGGTCGCCCGACGGCAACTTCCTTGCGCTGTCCTTTGCCGGCCACGGCGGAGTTCAGGCCTAAACTGGACAGCCGTGGGCGTCGACACGAATTATGCGGGGGTCGCCGTCGGGCTGGACTTCGATCGCAGCAACCGGCTCGTGAGTGCCAGCTACGATGGCTCGCTTCGCGTCTACGCGCTGAGCCGCGAAGGCCTGAGGCTGATGGCAAAGAGACCGGCGCCGGGAGGAAGACAGCCGACGAGCGCGCGCTTTTCACCGGACGGCGCGCTGATCGCGGTGGGTTATGCAGACTCCACTCAGGTGAGCGTGCTCGCCGGTGAGAGCCTGGACCCCGTCTACGCCGCGAATACCCTCTCCGTCAGGAACGGCGATCTGCGCAGCGTCGCTTGGTCCAGCGATGGCCGGACGCTCTACGCCGCCGGCCGCTATGTCGCCGGTGCCGGACAGGTGATCCGGAGTTGGCCGGACGCGGGGCGCGGACCGCCGCGAGATCAAGCCGTTGCGGCGAACTCGATCTTCGACCTGCAGGCCATGCCCGGCGGTGGCGTGGTCTATGGCACCGCCGAGCCGGCTTGGGGAATTCTCGCGCCAAACGGACAGAAGCGCCTCGCCGTTGCCTCGCCGATCGCCGACTACCGGGGTGCTGGCGAACACTTGCAGGTGTCCAGGGACGGGCACCGTGTTCGTTTTGCCTTTGAAAGAAACGGGCCCTTGGCCGCAGATTTCGATACCGAGGAAGGCCTCGTCATCGACCGCACCACCGCTGGCAGCGTTGCTCCGCCGCTCAGCGATTTTGCCGGACTCGTCGTCAGTGGTTGGAAGAACAGCGCCGAGCCCAAGTTGAACGGTACGCCGCTGCGGTTGCGGCCGGGAGAGAACTCCCGCGCTCTGGCGATAGCCCCCGACGGACGGAGCTTGGTTCTCGGCAGTGACTGGGGTCTCAACAAGTTCGATGCGACGGGCAAGCTGTTGGGCAGAATAGTGACGCCCGGCGCTGCGTGGGCAGTGAATTTCTCCGGCGATGGGCGCTTCCTGCTGGCGGCGTTCGCGGATGGAACGATACGCTGGTTCAACGCCGCAAATGGCAAGGAAAAGCTCGCCCTGTTCGCGCACAGCGACAAGAAGCGCTGGGTGGCATGGACACCTTCCGGCTACTACGTCGCATCACCCGCGGGGGAGGAGCTGATAGGCTGGCACATCAACAATGGACCGGATCGAGCCGGAGACTTTTATCCGGCCTCGCGCTTCAGAGCGAAATTCTATCGTCCCGACCTGCTGGCGAAGGCCCTGGAAGCGGGAACGGAGGTCGAGGCGCTGCGCTTGGCCAACCAGGAGGCCGGGCGGGTATCGCAACACGTCGACATCGCCCAGGCGCTGCCACCGATGATCGACCCCATCTCGCCGGCGGAGGCAAGGATTACCGATAGCAGCGTGACGATACGCTTCAGGGTCAGGAACGTGGCCGATGCGCCGTTGCAGAATGTCCGCGTGCGGGTCAATGGCGGCAACGCTCCTGAAGCACGCAACCTGGCGGTCGCTCCGGCCGCTGCCGCCGAAGAGCGCGCCATTGCGCTGAAGCTGCCCGAGCAGGATGCGACGGTCGAACTGTTCGCGGAGAATCGCAACGGCGTGTCCACGCCGGCGAGCTTCAAGTTCTTCTGGCAGGGTGCCCGGCCGCCAAAACAGGCGAGGTTGCCGACCCTCTACGTCTTGGCGATAGGCGTATCGAACTATCGCGACGATTCCATGAGCCTGGAATATCCGGCCAAGGATGCCAAAGACTTCGTCGAGGCGCTCAAGCATCAACAGGGAAGACTCTATGGAGAGGTGCAGGTCGTCATTCTGACCAACGAGCAGGCCAGCCGGCAGGCGGTGCTGGACAACCTCGCCAAGATGAAAAGCCGCGTCAAGGAAAACGACGTGGGTGTGCTGTTTATCGCCGGGCACGGCTTCAACGCCAAGGATGGAACCTACTACTACGTTCCCTTCGACTTCGACAAGAAGAAGATGGACAGCACCAGTGTGATCTACAGCGCCATACGCGGAACCCTGGCAGAAATGCCGGGGCGCGCCATGCTCTTCATCGACACCTGCCACAGCGGCAACGTGCTCGGCAAGAACGATCTGACCGGGGTCATCAACGATTTGACGGCGCGCGAGAATAACGTCGTGGTGTTCGCCAGCAGCACCCAGAAGGAGACCTCCCAGGAGAGCGACGAATGGAACAACGGCGCGTTCACCAAAGCCCTGGTGGAGGGCCTGCGCGGCGGTGGCGATATCTTCAAGGACGGCAAGGTCATGTACACCGGCTTGCACGCCTACCTCGCCAGGACGGTCAGCGGTTTGACCGGAAACGCCCAGCACCCGGTGGTTCTGCCCGGAGGAATCGAGGACTTCGTCGTGGCCATCCCTTGAGAACGGGGAGCGGCCGAATATTGCAGCACGCAGTTTGCCAACAATTTGTCTGGGGGAGGAGAGTATGAAGATTGCCCGTTGTTTGATAGCGCTGGCGCTGGTCGCGCTCGTTTCGCTGGCTCAGGCGGCACGGTGCACGCCGCCGCAGCGAGTCGATTACGCCAGGTCGGGCTATGGGCCGGCCGACATCGACAAGATGTGCGGCGGCGCAGACGCCGGCAACGCCATGGACCTGTTCGCCAAGGCATACAACGCCAAACCGTCGGGAGATCTGCGGACGTCCCAACAGCTATTCGAACAGGGCTTGAGGATGGATCCGAACAACGCCGATGCGCGGAGGTTTCTGGCCGAGGTGAAGGAGGCCTTGAGCGCGGCGCAAAAGCTCTTCGAGCGGGCCTACAACGCCAAGCAGGCGGGAGATCTGAAAACGGCGTAACAGCTCTTCGAGCAGGGACTGGCGGTAGAGCCGCAGAAGTTTCTCGCCGAGGTGAGAGCGGCGCTGGCCGCCGCACCGCCGCCCGTACAGCCGGGACCGAAACAGTTCTGCGCCGATCGGCCCAACTTCATCAGTCGCGGCATTTGCGAGCGGCGCGAATGCGAGAAGCCGATCAACGCCAAGGATCCCTACTGCGAGCAATATACGCAGCGCTGACGCTGCCTACCCCAGCCCGCCGAAGCGCGTGTAGAAGTGGGGCGCCGCCTCAGGCAGGGGACCCTGCGCGGTCTCCAGCACGGCCATCAGGTGGCGCGCGGCGCCGGCCTGGGTGAGAACGTAGATGTCGCGGCACAACGCGCGCGCCGTGTGTCCCGGCCAACGGGCGGAGAGAAGCTGCTGCGGCAGTTGCGGGTCGCGCAGCTGGACGCGGCGGAACTCGTGCATGAGCAGAGTGCGCAGGACGAAGCAATGCTGCGGGTCGAGAGCGCGGGCGTTGCGCATCGCCCGGAGCAGCGGGCGGAAACGTTCGATGAAACGCTCGTAGTCGGCGGCGATGGTGGCCAGCCCCCAGCACTCGTGCACCAGTTGCTGCAGCGCCTTGCCGGCGGCGGTAGCGAGCGCGCGCGCCTGCATGACCACCACCTTGTCTCGGGCGTCGCAGTCCTCGAGTATCTCCATCAGCGTGTCGGTGTTGGGGGATGGATGGGCGAGGACGCCCGGGGCGATGTTGCCGAATCCGTCCCAGAGAAGCTCCTTGCGCAGGGCGTCGCGCTGCCCCGGCGGGAGCGCGCCGCCGGTGAGAACGAGCTGCCATTCGCCGTTCCAGTCGCTTTGCGGCGCGTCGTAGATGCGCCGGTAGGCGTGCTCGAAGCGGCGCCGGCCGAGCGCGGTCAGGCTGTAGTAGCTGCGTCGGCCGCTCTGCTCGGCGATCAGCCATTTCTCCTTGATCAGGCGGAAGACGCTGGTGCGCACCATGCGCTCGTTGAGGCCAAGCGGTTGCACCAGACGAATGAAACTGCCCAGCCATACCGTGCCGCCATGCACCGCGATCATGTCGCCGTAGACGGTGATGATCAGTGAGTTGGCGCGCACCGGCCGTTCGGCCAGGAAACGCGCTATCCAATCGTCGATGTAGTGGCTGGGCATGGTCGGGATTTGCTCGGGGTTCGCAGAATATGATACATGAAGGATGGAAACGTATAGCGCTTTGTGTCGCAAATGGCACCTTGGTTCAGGCTGCCGGCGGCGTGGCCCATCCGGGCGATCTGCGCACCATCTGGGCGATGAAACCAGAGCGCCGACCGGGAGGTCAGCAGCGGCAAACAGTAATATGAATTTCGCCTATTTTATTGAAGAGATCGGCCGAAAGTGATAGTGTTAGACACAGGACTATATAGACACAAATGTTAGGCCTAACGCATATGCACAGCGCTTGTTCTGCGCCAGAGAAAGCTCACCGAAAGTGAAGACTTTCATGACATGGGATCGCTTGCCGCGGCTGTCGTTCACGGTCAGGATTGCCATGGCCACGATGGCCATATTCTTGATCGGCCTCTGGTCGCTGGCGTTCTATTTCATGGGGTTGATGCGCGAAGATATGCAACGCCTGATTCGCGCACAGCAGTATTCGACGGTTTCTTATGTTGCCACGGACGTCAATCAGGAGTTGAGCAAGCGTTTCGACGCGCTGGAACAAGTTGCTGCTAGCCTTGGCTCGGCGATGATGGGCAATGGGGCGGCCCTCCAGGCATTCATGGAACAGCGCTGGGTGCTTCCGTGGCTGTTCAACGGCGGCGTCAGCGTCCACAGCATCGATGGCACGGTGATTGCCGATGTTCCGCTGTCGACGGGACGGATCGGCGTCAATTTCATGGACGTCGATGCGATCGCTGCAACGCTCAAGAACGGGAAATCGGCTATCGGCCGGCCGCTTATGGGCAAGACGCTGCATGCTCCGGTATTCGGCATGACGGTGCCCATTCGTGATGCTCAGGGCATAGTGATCGGCGTCTTGGCGGGGGTGATCAACCTGGCCAGGCCCAACTTTCTGGACAGGTTGACGCAAAGCCGTTACGGCGAGGGCGGTGGCTATCTGCTCGTCGCGCCGCAGTACCGGCTGATAGTCACGGGGACCGACAAATCACGGATCATGGAAGCGCTCCCTGCCTCCGGTGTCAACCCGTCGATCGACCGCTTCATTCAAGGCTACGAGGGTTCTGCTGTTCTAGTCAATGCACACGGCGCGGAATTGCTGGCTTCGGCCAAAGCTATTCCCCGTTCGGGCTGGCTCGCGGTCGCTTCACTGCCAACTGCGGAGGCCTTCGCCCCGATTCAAGGCATGCTGCAACGCTGGCTGCTTGTCACCCTGGTCCTCACCCTGACGGCGGGCGCCGTCGTCTGGTGGCTGTTGCGACGGCAGCTAAAGCCGGTGTTCGCCGCCGTGGATCACCTTGCCGCCATGTCCGATCCGGGAAAGTCTCTGCATGCCTTGCCTGTCGCCGATGGCGAAATAGGCCAGCTCTTCGGCGGCTTCAACCGCCTGCTGGAAACATTGGGGCAGCGGGAGGAGGCGTTGAAAGAGAGCGAATTCCGCTGGAAATTCGCGCTGGAGGGGGCGGGCGATGGCATCTGGGACGTGGACCTAGGGACCCAGGAGGCCCATCATTCCAGACGCTACCTGGAGATCCTGGGATACACCGAGGGCGAGTTCAAGGAAAACAGCAGTGAATGGCTAGTCCATGTTCACCCCGAAGACAAGCTCCATTTGATGGCGCATGTTCAAACCTATTTTGAGGGGAAAGCCAAGACCTACTCGGCTGAATATCGAATGCGCTGCAAGGACGGCCGCTACAAATGGGTTCATGGGCGTGGCATGGCCGTGACGCGTGGCGAGGACGGCCGGCCTCTGCGCATGATCGGTACATTGACCGACATCAGCGAACGCAAAGAGGAAGAACTCAAGCTCGCCAAGGTTGAAGGGGACCTGTGGCGGGCCTTGCGCAAAGTTGAGCAGAAGGAACATTCAAAGTCGCGGTTTCTCGTGGCCACCAGCCATGACCTGCGGCAACCGCTGTTTGCGGCGCAACTCATGGTTGACAGCCTTGCCCTGACGCAACTTGACAGTCACCAACTGAATTCCGTCAACAAAGTTCAGTTGGCGCTCAAAACCATGTCGAAGGAGCTGCAATTGTTGCTCGATCTGTCCCGGCTGGAAGAGGCAGATGTTCACATCAACAAGGCGCACAAACCAGCACTTGATCTCTTTGAGACCATGGCCGACATCTACGGACAGATGGCTCAGCAAGCGAATGTCCGACTGCTGTTTCATGTGGGCGAGGTCGCCTTGTACACCGACGACAACATGCTATCCCGGCTTCTCGGCAGTCTGATCGACAATGCCATCAAGTTTTCGCCGGGTGGAACCGTGTTGGTCTGTGTCCGGCGCAGCAAAGCGGGTCATAAGATACAGGTCCGTGATAACGGCATAGGCATTGCCGACATCCACCATAGCGCGATATTTGAAGACTTCTACCAGATTGGCAATGAGGAGCGCGACGCCGGCGTTGGCTACGGACTGGGCCTGGCCATCGCCAGCAGGATTGCCCGCTTGCTCGGGATCAAGATTCATGTAAGCTCGGCGCTTGGCAAGGGGAGCGTTTTTTCGCTGGCCATGCCGAACTGAGATTTGTCGCCGATGGCCTGCCCGCCGACACCCGCTACGCCTACCGCGTGCAGTGCGGCTACGGCATCGACGGCGCCAACGACGGCGTCGTGCACAAGAACCTGCTGGCGAGTTACACTCATCTGCGCTGCACCTCGGCCTGCGATTGGGTGGCGCGCTTCGTCGCCCATGTCCGCGCCTGCAAGGCGCAGCGAATCCCGGAACAACGCTTATCTATGCCGTGACAGCACCACAGGTCGGACAGGTCTATCTCGTAGGAACCGGTCCCGGTGATCCCGAATTGCTGACCCTGCGCGCCTATCGCCTGATCCAGGCTGCGGATGTGGCGCTCTACGACAATCTCGTCGGCGGCGAGGTGATGGCTCTGCTGCCAGCCGGCGCCGAGCGGGTCTACGTCGGCAAGCGGCGCGACCGCCATACCCTGCCCCAGGAAGAGATCAACAAGCTGCTGGTGCACTACGCCCGCCAGGGGCGCACCGTGCTGCGCCTGAAGGGCGGCGATCCCTTCATGTTCGGCCGCGGCGGCGAGGAGATCGAGACCCTGATGCAGGAGGGCATTCCCTTCCAGGTGGTGCCCGGCATCACCGCGGCGCTGGGTGCCGCCGCCTACGCCGGCATTCCGCTCACCCATCGCGATCATTCGCAGGCTTGCCTCTTCGTCACCGGCCACCTCAAGGACGGCAGCGCCGATCTCGACTGGGCGACGCTGACCCGTCCGCGCCAGACCGTGGTCATCTACATGGGCCTGCTCGGCCTGCCCGAACTGTGCGCCAAGCTGATCGAACACGGATTGCCCGCAGCCACCCCGGCGGCGGTGGTGGAGCAGGCGACGCGGCAGACGCAGCGGGTCGTCGCCGCCACCCTGGGCGAACTGCCGGGCGAGGTCGCGCGCGCCGAACTCATCGGGCCGACCCTGATCATCGTCGGCCACGTCGTCAGCCTGCGCCAGCGGCTGAATTGGTTCCACGCGGAAAACGAGCGCTAGCAAATTCCCTGATGAACGCCTGCAGCGCTTCGATCTGCAACGGCTTGGTGTGCACCGTCGAAATTACAGCGAATCCAGCCTCGGCTAAGCTTAGGTCGCCGGCGGCCCGTCCGATCCGCCCGCGTCCCCCGGCGGAAGCTCCACAGCGAACATCGAGCCACGGCCCGGACGTGAGCGCAGGCGAATTTCCAAGCCCAGCAACGCGGCGGCCTTGGTCACAATGGCGAGACCAAGGCCGCTGCCCCGGTTCCGTTCATCGTCGCCAAGCTGCCTGAACTCGTCGAAAATAATCTCGGTCTTGTCCGCGGGGATGCCGATGCCCGTATCCCAGACTTCGACCCAGCGTTTGCCATTGCGGCGCCGGCAGGCGATCAGTACGCCGCCCTTGCTGGTGTAGCGAATGGCGTTGGCGACTAGATTGCCGAGTATCCGATGCAACAAATGTTGGTCGGTGCGGACCACCGCTTCGGAGCGTCGCCAGCGCAGCTGCAGGCCCTTCAGTTCGGCTTCGGCGGAATGGACGGAGACGAGCGTGTCGAGCAGGTCATCGAGCACAAAGTCGGATGGGTTTGGCGCGATGACCCCCGCTTCCAGCTTGCTCACATCGAGAAGGTCGGTGAGCAGTTCGGACAAACTATCAACACAGCTCTGAATATTGCTCACCAATTTGCCGCCGTCCGGGGAGGCCTTGTTTTTCAGGATCCCGACAAAAAGTGAGAGCGCCAATAGGGGCTGGCGCAGATCATGGCTCGCCGCGGCGAGAAAGCGCGACTTGGCGCGGTTGGCTTTGTCTGCGGCCTGTTTTGCGACGACCAGTTCCACCTCGGCCTGTCGGCGCTCGGTGATGTCGGTCAACGTACCGATCATGCGCAGTGGCTTGCCGTCCTCGCCGCGAGTTGCCGCCATGCCCCGCCCATGAACCCATATGTAGCGGCCGTCCTTGCAGCGCATCCGAAATTCAGCCGCGTAGAAGTTGGCTTTTCCGTCAAAATAACCTTGGAGAAGTTCCGTCAAACGGGGTTTGTCTTCCGGGTGGAGATGGGCTAGCCATTCACCGCTGTTTACCTGGAACTCGCCCTCGGCGTATCCCAGGATCTCTTGGTAGCGTCGCGAATGATGTGCTTCCTGCGTCACAACATTCAGATCCCAGACGCCATCGCCGGACCCCTCCAGCGCGAATTTCCAGCGATACTCGCTCTCCTTCAATGCCGCTTCGCGTTGTGCCAGAGTCTCCAGCAGGCGGTTGAAGCCACGGATCAGTTGGCCGATTTCGTCTTGCCTGACGACGGGCAAAGGCTGCGGCGGCTGGTTCGTATCCGACAGTGCGGTCAGCGTTCTTGCGGCGGCAAGCATCGGCGATAACTGGCGCCTCAACATCCACCAAGTCAGGAGGCCCGCGACCAAGGTCAGGAAGATCGTGACCATTAGAATGTGGCGCTGCATGGTGCGAATCGGGGCAAGCGCCTCCTCGGTGGGCAGGGTGGCGACCACCAGCCAGTTCGCCACCGGCATGGTGCTGGCCGAGGACAGGACTTCCACCCCCTGGGAATTTACCGCGACCGCAGAACCGACAAACCCCTGCATGCGCCTGTCGTGCATGCCGTTGACCCCGGGATCCAAGAGCGGCTGCATGACACGGGTCTTATCGGTGGCGGTGACAATGAGCTTGTGCGGTAGGTCCATGACGAGATAGCCGCCGCTCTTGCCGTAGTGGTGTTCCCCGACACGATCCAGAAAATTCGGCTTGGCGAGATTGATCACGCCGAACAGGGCGCCGATCACCTTGCCCCGGCTATCCCGGATCGGGGCGTTGATGTTGAACAGGGGCTGCCGCAATACTCGCCCCAATACCGGGCGGCCGATCACCGATCTTCCCTCGGTCAGCGCGCTATGTGTCGCGGCATTGCTGTCATAATTCGTTCCCCTGCGTCCGGCGACGACAGGCACATCGGCGACCGCAGTGCCGTCGAGCGAGACGGCAACGACTCCAGAATTGAACATGCCGTAGAAAATCGGGCGGTCTTCGAGCAGCTTCTGCAGGGCAGCCGGATGGTCCAGCATCGATGGATCGATGGAGTCCGCCACTTTCCCCAGGGCATGGACCCGTTCTTCCAGCGCGTGGTTGAGTTCGTCGGCCACATAAGACACGGTGGAATACTGCTGGTCGGCCAGCAGGTGCTCCATGTCTTCGCGCAATATCCGGCTGGCGTAGAACGCCAGCGACCAGATGCTGGTCACGAAAATGATCAGCGTGAACAGGGTCACTCTTGTCTGGAGCGAACCCCACTGAAAGAAATTCCATCTCATGCAGATGTTCCACCGTCGATTGGCATATTTACCTGTCTTTACAGTCGCCGCTTAGCCACTTGGCAGCTACACCGCGTTAAGCTTAGGCATTGTGCAAAACCTTGGAACAGCGCTCACTAACTGCAACGATACCTGGCGTTAGCGCGACCATGATGGGACTCGTAAGCGTCTTGGAGGCCAGCAAGGGTCTTACGCCCTTTGAAAAGGTGCTGGCCGTGGAAAGCCTGTTGTTCGTCGCCAGCGCCCTTCTCTCCTATCTATCGATCCGCAACCCGCAGGGCGCAATGGCACTGGAACGAATGGCCGACCTCTTCTTCGCGGTGGGAATTGCCGCGATGGGCGCATCTATAGTCCTGGAATTCGTGTGAGTCGCCGCTACTGACTATCCGTTCTTGGCGGCCCTCGCTGGCGGTTCGATGCCTTCTTCTTCACCATCAGAAACTCCTTGTTCCCGGACCGCTTTCGGTCCGTCAATATACCCAGAGTTTCCACTTATAACGCTGTTCAAATTTGCGGCGCCACTTCGTCAGTCGCCGGCATCGGGCGCTCGATCGAGACGGTAGAGGAGGAGCAGCACCACCAAGGTAGAGACCACCAGCAGATGCGGACCGAACAGCCAGAAGAGCAGGGGCACGATGAAGTAGTAGGCGCGCATGCCGACGCTGTAGTGCTGCGCGGCGCGATGCAGAAAATCGGCGACGTAGCGTGGCGTGATGAGAGGGTGCTCGAGTTCGATCGGCACGTTGAGCAGGTAACCGACGTGATTGAACTTGCGCACCGCCAGCGTGAAAGAGAAGAAGGCGACGCAGAGGTCGACCACCAGGCAGAGCAATTTGATCAGCCACAGGGCGGGATCGACGCGGCCCGCGATGTTGAGCGCATGCAGGGCGTGTTCAAAGTCGTTGCCGCGCTCGGCCAGACTCAGGGCGCCGATGACCAGCAGAATTGCGGTGGAGGCGAGGAAGGTCGCCGCCATGGTGGAATTGCGCAGGGTCTGCACGGCGAGGATGTCGCGCCGATCGCGCATGACGCTGGCGACCCAGAGACGGCGCGCCTCGGCGTTGATGCCCTGGACCGTGAATAGCGGATCGTGGCGCGAGGTACGCCAGTGCAGGTAGGCGAAATAGCTCGCCGCCAGCGCGACGCTCACGACGAAGGCGATGATATCGGCGGCGAATGGGA
>Ga0172380_10001247_pt1 | contig 44442 bp, 25 predicted proteins | sample Leawe162metaG_FD_119747 | JGI IMG/M metagenome (GOLD analysis project Ga0172380, IMG submission 119747) | Leachate microbial communities from a municipal landfill in Southern Ontario, Canada - Leachate well 162 metaG | ecosystem: Engineered > Solid waste > Landfill > Unclassified | place...
AAGGGATTATATATTTCTAAAAATAAAGGTGTTAACTGGGAAAGCTTCAATAATGGAATTGAAACCTGGACTATTGATGATCTTGTGATGGACAATGAAAATAGAATTTTTATACTAACCTCAAAACTTGAAAACAATGTGTGGTATTATGGTATTTATAGAACAGAGGATATGGGCAAGAATTGGACAAAAATAACAAAAGGTATAGGAGACCAACCGATTTATCATATTTATGTTAATAAGAAAGGTACTTTATATGTAGATAATTTTGGATGGTTACCCTCAAATGAAATTTATAAATCTACCGATCACGGAGATTCATGGAAACAACTTATCGGAAAATCAATTGTTACCAATATGATTTTCGGAGATAATGATGAAATTTATTTCGGCACTTTTGACGGAACAACTGGAAATTGTAATATTCAAAAATCTACTGATGATGGGACCTCATGGTCAACTATAATTATTCCAGATGGTTTGACCATTCGTCAAATTGCTCTTACAAAAAGTGAAAAGCTAATTACTTGCAATTATCCCAGCGGAATAGATATATCTTTCGATGACGGCGCTACATGGAACCAATCAAATTCTGGATTGCCTTTAATTATCTTCGATAGTAACCTATGCAAAGCACTATTAACTAATCCTAAAAACAATGAAGTATTTTTTGTATATGATTTAGGTGTTTACCAATCCGAAGACGACGGCGTTTCGTGGAAACCGATAAATAACGGAATGAAAGGATTAGTTTTTGACTATCTCACATCGGATTACCAAAATAATTTTTATTTAGGTGGTGTAGGTAGATTATTTTTCTCTTCAAATTCTGGTATTAGTTGGGAGGAGAAGACTCAAAAATTATCTGATAACTCTACCAGAAGTGCCCCGACAAATATTTTTGTCTTACCTAAAAACAAATTATTATTATTAGATCAATTCATTTATGCCTCAACTGACCATGGTGATAATTGGCATAAAACCGGTTATTTAGATGCAAACAATGAAGATAATTTTATTGGCGCTTATGCAAGAAGCAATGGAAAAGTGATTGTATGGAAATACAACGGTTGGTGTAACTATTCTGAAGATAACGGAAATACATGGAGTTTTTTGATTTTTTACTTACCGAATTCTAGTGGCATGTCAGATGTAAAGTTTGATAGTAAAAATAATTTTTATACTCTTAATCCAGGTTGGTCTAAAGGATTTTATTTCAGCAGTGATAACGGAAATTCGTGGACTGATATTTCTACTCAATTTCCTTCCGGTTGCCCTCCACAATACTTTGATTTAGATTCTAATGATAATCTTTATGGACTCTGGTATATTTCTACAGATTACCCACATTATGAAATGCATTATTCCGAAGATAATGGGAAAACATGGGTCAAAGTTGGCGATAATATAAATGTTAATTATATCCGAGAATTTTTTATCCTTGATAATGGGAATATATTCGTTGGAACAGGTGAAGGTCTAATCAGAAAAAATAAAGATTCTAATAGCTGGGTGAAACTAAGCAATGATGCTATTGAAAAGCTGATACTAACAAAAGATAATCGTTTAGCCGCACTTTCATTAAACGACTATAAAGAGTTTAGTTTATCAATTGCAAATAATCCAATTACAACAGTTGATAAAGTCAACAATTCTATTCCATCTGATTTTTCACTTGGTCAAAATTATCCTAATCCATTTAATCCTGAAACAAATATCAAATATCAGCTTCCAAATTACAGTCATATCAGCATGAAAATTTTCGATATACTGGGACGCGAAATAACGACTCTTATTGATGAAAATAAACAACCAGGGGTTTACAGTTTAATTATAAATGCAAACAATCTTCATCTATCATCAGGTATCTATTTCTATCAAATGCGAGCTGGAAATTTCACTAAAACAATTAAAATGATTTATTTAAAATAATTGCGAGCATAAAATGAATACGAAATATTTACTTTTAACTTTATTGCTAATTCTAAACACAATTTGCGCTCAAAATAAATGGGAACAAATTGGTCCTTCCGGTGGAGATATTCAGAATATTTATACAGCTAATAATGGAGACATTTACATTGCTTCTAGGAATTCAGGATTATATAGATTTAAGACGAATGGAACTTCATGGGAAAATTTAACTAAAGAATTTACCTCTAATATAATTTCAATTGCGGTCTCTTCATTGGGTTATCTCTATATAGGTGCTCAAACAGGAAATTTATTAAGTCCAATAGAGTTATTACGTTCCATAGATTCTGGCAAAACTTGGGATCAGTTGAACATTAATGGCATCCAAGTTATTTATGATGAAAGGGATGGAAATCTTTTAACAAATTATTATGGTTACTTACTTAGGTTTAATGAAAGTTCTTTAAAAGTAGATACTTTATTAAAAGTAAATGATGGGAATATTCAAGCCATCAGTAAGTTTAACAATATTATAATTATAGGTTGCAGTTATGGATGCTATAAATCTATTGATAATGGAAATAACTGGAAACAAATTAATAATGGGTTAGTGAGTTTTGCAGGTAAAGAAGGCATTGATGAAATAGAAAAAATAATCTGCACAAAAGAAGGAGTTTTTTATGAATTAGGAAGTGCTGTTTATAAGTCAACAGATTATGGGGAAACTTGGGCTAGATTAAATCCGGGCTTCAGTAAAGATGATATAGCCCTGGATTCAAGCGGTATTCTATATGGAATAGATTTCCACGGTTCGAGCGGTTATTCTCCCAAAATACAAAAAATGGAAGAAGACAAGCCTGGTATTTGGACGGATATTAGCTCTAGCGGATTGCCTTTGGAAGCCGTATGGCATCTTAATATTGACAATAATAATAACTTAATAGCCGGGTTGGCTTATTCGGGTATTTACAAATATAACTTTTCAACTAATTCATGGAATGAATCTAATAGTGGTTTATATGGCAGAACAATCTGGCCATTATTCGTAACTCCTAAAGGAACTTTATTAGCAGCGGAATATCATAATCATGATTTGTTTAGATCTATTGATAAGGGATTAACTTGGGATAAGATTATAATTAATGATCAATATAATTACATTCTTGATTATGCTAATAATAGCAAAGGGGAAATTTTTATGTCGGTTTATCCCGCTGGTTTATATAAATCAACAGATGATGGTGTTAGTTGGACGGGCCCGCTGTTTACAAATTATGCGGGCTCAACTGCCCCTATTGGTATTGATTCAAAAAATCAAATTTATTATGGAGGCACACGGGATCTGATGAAATCGACAGATGAAGGAATGAGTTGGAAATCTGTTTATAATCATAATTGGTTAAGAGATCTATTTATTGACTATAACGATAATATTTATAGTTGTTATGAGAGTAATTTTACAAGTGGGGCATTTAATCCAGGAATAATGAAATCAGAAGATGGTGGTAATAGTTGGGTTGTTGCTAATGAAGGTTTGAAAACAAAAAATGTTTATTACATAATTGGTGATACTAAAGGAAATCTTTTTGCATATGATTATAGTTCATCTGATGATATGAGAGGAATCTCTAAATCTACTGACGATGGTTATGCATGGAATCAAGTAGCTTCTAAATACACTTTAACTGGATTCGCCATTAATTCTAAAGGGTATGTTTTTGCAAGTGCCGGGTATGACGGAATGATTTATTCTGATGACGAAGGAGCTAATTGGAAAAGTCTTAAAGAGGGATTGCCTTTTAATCTGTTGGCATATTCTATCGCTATTGATAAAGAAGACAATATTTATTTAGGTACTATTGGTCGAAGTGCATTTAGAATGAAAGATTTTTTACCGACTGATATTGAGGCGTGGAAAAATATTATTCCTACTACTTTTTCTCTTTCCCAAAACTATCCAAATCCGTTTAATCCGAAAACAACAATAAAATATCAGATACCTGAAAACGGGCAAGTAACGCTTAAAGTATATGATATATTGGGAAGGGAAGTAGCAATGCTTGTTAATGAACACAAAAATACCGGTGAATACCAAGTTAAATTTAACGCGAGTAATTTTGCAAGTGGAGTTTACTTTTATCATTTGCAAGCGGGTACCTATTCCCAATCAAAAAAGATGATTTTGATGAGGTAGAAAAGTAATTTGTAACTTAAATAAAGAAAGCAGGTAAATGTAAGCAATCAACATTGTGTATAAAGAACTGTGTTATGAATTTTCTTTTAGGTTGGTCATTTCCGTTAATAAGTCGTAATAAGCTTTTATGCGTTATTATAATTACCGCTTCTTTTCTATATCTCTCTTGCGGGCAAAATTTTAATTCTACCGAAACTCAGATTAAATTTCCGGGAAAAACAGATCAAAAGCTGAATTATGAATTGGCAGTAACTAAAACAATTCCAATCACAGACAACTCTGAACTGGCGCGGCTTTTTATTTCAGTTGATAACAAAGTATATGGGCGTACACTAAATGGGATTTATACTCTTCATAATAATACGTGGATAAAAATACTTTCAGCAAAGGATAATTGTAATATTGAGTTTTTCAGTGTGAGTAATGATCTGCTTCTATACAGTGAACAGAACAATTTACTTATCTCCAGATTGAAGTTTGCATTTATTCATAAACGGGGAAACTCTATCACAACATCCGAACCTAAAATAATTGAGTTGCCTTTTTCAGAAGGAATTTATGGAATTAAAGGAGCTAGCAAGAATACTTTTATTATTCTGGGTTTGTTGGAATATGCTGTTGTTGAATTCGCCAATAGAAGTTGTACAAAGTATAAAATAACACACTTTCCAATTCCCGAACATCCAAGTTCTATTATTAGGTTTATCAATAATCAATTTTTAGATGAACCGCTTTTACAATCTGTAGATGCAATTTACCGCTTCGATGAAAGCTCTAAATATTCCCTACTAATTAAGCTGGTAGATTTTCCAGATCCCCTAATAAGAAAAGACAATCCAGATTACTACATAACGGATTTTGCCAATGTATGCTTTGGGAATAAAGAATTTGGGATATTTAAACGTCAATCCAAATTTTATTTCTTTGAGAAAAAGAAGCCGGGTTACATCACAAAATCTTACTTCTCATTACACCTGACAAACGGAGATTCAATAATTGCTGACGACAGATACCCGTTTATAATTAAAGACAAGCAAAATGTTTTTTGCTTAGCCAATGGGTTGTTGTTGAAAAAAACAAATGTATCTTCTGGTTTTCTTGGCAACCAATGGGATGTCATTTTAGAACTTCCCGACAAACACTTTCAAGAATTTCTGTTGATTGGAGAAGATCATTTTGTTACCGGTGGGAAATCAAGCAAGTTAATAAGTAGAGCAATCCCTAGGCAAAGGTTAATGACCAAAAACGAACCTTCCGAAAATTTTCTTTTTTATGCTTATGCGTCGGAAACACCTTCTTCGGTTTATGGTTTTGGGATTGGCAATTTTGAAAACATAGGTAGAGAAGTTGTTTACTGTGTAGACATTTTGGATAACAATAAATATTTCTCGAATTATATTGGTAATTATCCAAGTAATGAAGCCTCTAAAAGAGGTGTTGAGGGAAGAAGAACTATAAACAAAACAAATAATAATGCTCCGGAATTAGATGTCGGTGTTGTTGTTGGTGATATAGACGAATCCGGTTCGGATGATTTACTTGTCACAAATCTTGATGGGGCTAATTCATTATACATGAATAATGGAAAGGGTTATTTCAAATATTCTACCGACTTGCTTGATCTTAATAGCCCTATGTTCAGAAGTGAGGGAGCCGGTCTTGCAGATATTAATAATGATGGCTTGCTGGATCTTTTTATGACGAGCTATTTATCTACAAACAGATTATTCCTAAACAAGAACGGAGTAAAGTTCAAAGAAATTACAAAAGAAAGCGGAGTGAACTCAAATTGGGGCTCAATAAGTTCAAGCTTTGGTGATATTAATAATGATGGACTGCCTGATCTATACGTTTGCAACTGGATGGGTCCAAATAAATTGTTTTTGAACAAAGGTAAAGGATTATTTGAGGATATAACCTACAAAAGTGGTACTTCTTGTGGCCCACTTAAAAGATCAAACTCTGCAATCTTCGCTGATTTTAATAATGATGGAATGTTAGACCTTTTCGTTGGAAATAGAGGAAGTGGAAATAAGTACTTCACAAATAAAGGGAGTGGAAAATTTGCCGATGAAACTATAACGGCAAATCTAAATCAGAAATTCCTTACCTATGGAGCGGCTGCGGGAGACTTTGACTACAACGGTTGGATTGATTTAGCAATAACCGATTCTTCGGGCGTTCATTTAATAATGAATACCGGCTTGCAAAAAAATGGTTCTATTTTTTTTGCCGAAAATAATAATGGAATTAGAATAAAAGACGAGAGATTTAAAGGCTATAACACTGGGGTTGCTTTGCTGGACTTAGACCTTGATCATGATTTGGATATGGTAGTGGGTCAAAATAATGGACGTATTTTTAGTTTAGTTAATCAAACTGACCAGCAAAAAAAACATAATTACATAGTTGTAAAATTAATTGGTTCTGAAAGCAACAGAAGTGCAATCGGTGCCAAGCTCTGGTTATATAACAATAGTAAAAAAATTGTTGGTTACCGTGAAGTTACTGCTTCAAGTGGTTACGCAAGTTGCGGCACAAAGATTCAGTATTTTGCATTACCAGATACTCTGGCTAATCACACATTAATTGTTGAATTTCCTTCGAGTGGTATAAAAAAGAAAGTGATTATTAAAAAAGTCGGCGCTTTAATTGAAATACATGAGCATGATGGATTCACTAAGAGTGTATATTTAACCAAGAAAACATTAAACAAGTTTGTTCATAGTGCCGAATTAAAATACGAGCTAATAAAATCACTTTATCTTGTTCCATTAATCTATGTTGCATTTTTATTGTTGATAGGCGCTAGAGTAAAAGTTAAATATATATCTCGTATACCGTTTAATCGAACAGAAACTGTAAAGCTATCATGTTTAATAGCGCTTTCGTATTTAGTTTGTGTAATACTTTTAAACATTTATTCTTACTACTTCACTAGTTATACAGAATGGATTACAGATAAAAAAAACATTCTGGTTATGGATTATGTCCCTTTTATAGTAAGCTTTTTACCTCTTGCACTGGCAGTGCTAATTAAAAACAAAAAACTGCGTTTTCACTCAAGCGATAATAATACAATCAGCTTACTGTACAATAAACTTCAAAGCTTTAGTCATGGCGAAAGTTCAGCGATGAACCTGAACCGGATTTCTCTATATTTAAAAAATATCTCATCATTAAATTCCAAAGATCAAGAAGTTATTGAAAGAATTGGTTTTGTTTTTGATGAATTTCTGAAATCTACTTATCCGGATTTAATTTCTTTGGTAGAACTTGTGTTACGGTTACATAATGATATACGGTTTTCAAGAAGAAAAGAATTATTAATTACTATTCATAACGAGCTAAATTCGAAAGTAAAGCGCTTAAATCAGACAATACTTGGGATTAGTGAAAAGCTGTTGGAGAAAAACAAGTTGTTGGATTTGTTCGATAGAAATTTCGAAAAGGAAATAGAGGATATTAAAGAAGTCAAAAATTTAATTAGTAAACTGATAGAGATATTTTGCGGTGAGGTAAATTGTTATGTTTACGATGTTATAACAAGTATACAAAACAAATATTTGCATAAAACCGGATCGTTTTATGAACTATATGTCGAAAACAAAGCCGGAGATAAAAAAGTATTCATTAATTGCGGTGAACTTGAAAAAATACTTTCTATAATTATCCATAATTCCATAGAAGCTTTTTCATTCAATAATAGTTCCAAGAATGTAATCCGATTGGCGACCTTCCTAGAAGGAGAATCAATTATTATTCAAATTGAGGATAATGGTCCGGGAATCTGTTTAGAAAACATTGACAAGGTTTTCGAAGAAGGTTATACTTCCAAAGGTCGCGGACACGGTTATGGACTTTATTATGTTAAAAAAACATTGAGCGAGTATGACGGAAAAATATATTGCTCTTCAATTCCTACAGAAAAAACTGTTTTTACTATACTGCTGAATCAATCAAGATTAAATACTTAATATTAAATTTCAATTCTAATGCTTTGCGGTTGATACCGGTGTCCATATTCAAAATTAGATCTAGCCAATAATTGTATCAAAAATCGTAAATGATGCATGTCTTACATTCATAGATTCTTAATGAGCTTTAAGAAATAATAGATGAATCGAGCAGAGTAAATAGTTCTGATGCGAAAAATAGTTGAAATGGTTACAACTCTTGGTCGGCCAACAAAGACTTTTAAATAATTAAGAGACAAGATTAACGTAAACAGCGTTTCTAAAGTAGAGTCCGCCAGCCATAGAAATTTTATCGATCTTTCCTATGATTTGCTCTTATCTAGATTCTGGAGAATCTTTATCAAGCCCTAGATGAGTCCGTTGATAATTGTAATAATAAAAATATTCCTTCAAAAGTTTACGAAGATGATTTTCATTCATCACGAATATATGATCCAGAAACTCTCTTCGAATACTCCCAATATCCGTTTTGCCATGGCGAACGATATGCTGTGATGATCTCGCGAATTCCGAAGCTACAAGCTGTCTGTGAAAATATACTTCCGAATTTTGTGTCGCGATCTCGAATCAATTATTCTAGAATTTCATTTTCATAAAAGCATTCCTAAACTGCTGAGTAGACCATCCAGAGGTAGGATGAGCAGTAACATTGTAGTGAATAATCCTTCTTCTTCCATTTGAGAGAAAAATGAGGGCATACAATAGCTTAAAGTTATAAGTTGGCACTGTAAGAAATTCTAGTGAAACAATTTCAGCAGCATGATTTTTTAGGAAAGTTTTCCATCGCTGACCAGATGTTTTCCCGCTCTTCTTCGGAATATATCTTTGCACCGTTGATTCAGAAATATTGTATCCGAGTTTCATTATCTCACCGTGAATTCGGGAAATTCCCCTTCGAGGAGTATCTTCTGCTATTTGTTTAATAAGATTTATTTATTCCTTCGGGATTTTTGGTCTTCCTCCTTTATGTCTGCACTTCCAGCGCCAGTATAATTTGAATCCTCTTCGATGCCAGTTAATAACCGTTTCCTGTTTAATTATAACAAGGCTTTCTTTCCAATGACTGAAAATCCTATTCATCAAAGTAAAAAATAAACGATCTCGATTCTGTATTTGAGGTTTCCTATTTGAACGATTCAAGATTTCGAGTTGTTTTCGCGGAAAAACGTTTTCAAGCCGTAATTGCGTCTTCGATTTGAAGAAGAGAGTAGAAATGTGAGCATTGTGGGTTCTGACGAATTGAATTTGGGAGAGCAAAAATAGTGAATTCAGATATTAATCGTTATTTTTAATGCGTACGAGGTTTTGAATAGCTACAATCGTGTAATCTGCTTCTACCCCAGCCGCCTTTTCCCAATTCATCGGTAAAACAATACCAGCCGCCATTCATATGGAAATGACCGCCGCTTCTAATCTACTTTTTAAGAATGTCAAATCTGTCCGGGAATGTAACCGGTTTATCTCCCCATTTTGCGCGGGTAAAGAAATCTGGGTGAAGCATCATACACTTAGTCTCAACATCTGTAAATACAATAGTTGTTGCCCATTTTAATCTGCAATTAAAAATTTTCCCGGGACATATTGTAAAGTTCCCATGACGGCTCACTAATAAACTCCTCTAAGTAAAAAATTTTACAGTGCATTCCTTTTTGTTCTTGACAAAAAGAAACGGATAAAGTAAGTTTCCACTTAGGATACTAAGTATACTATGATAAGTCATTGAATTGCTACAAAAATGCCAAAGTGTTTTTTTTAGAATACAGTAGAAGAAGTATTACTTAACAATTTCTTTTGAATCAAAATAGGTGATATATGATTTCAAATGGAAAAAACCAATTTTCCTTCCGAGCTACGTTGTTCACAAGTAGGCTAAGACTAAACTTAACCCTTTTCCTAATCCTTGCTATCTCATCTCAAACATTTGGGCAACAGAAAGGAGCACTTAGCGGAAGAGTACTGGACGGAAATGATGGAAGTCCTTTGTGGGGAGCCAATGTTCTTGTAAAGGGAACGGTAATTGGAATAGCAACAAACGACGAGGGCAAGTTCAAGATAAATAATATTCCAGTTGGTAACCAAACAATTGTGTTTAGCTACATTGGTTATATCCCGGTAGAGCGAAATATTCTAATAGAAGAAAACAAAACGATTATTCTTGATATCAAAATGAGTTCGACTACTGTTGAAGGAAAGGAAGTTGTGGTCTCAGCACAATTACAAGGACAGCAAGCTGCAATAAATCAGCAGTTATCGTCGAATTCTATTGTAAATATTGTGTCCAAGGATAAAATTGAAGCATTGCCGGATCAAAATGCTGCGGAATCTTTGGCTCGTTTACCGGGTATTTCTCTAATTAGAAACGGCGGTGAAGGACAAAAAGTAGTTGTACGTGGTCTTTCTCCAAAATACAATAACATTACTGTAAATGATGAGAAAATTCCATCAACCGATGAAGAAGATCGTTCGGTTGATCTTAGTTCCATATCCCCGGATATGCTTGCCGGAATAGAAGTATACAAATCACTTACAGCTGATAAAGATGGAGATGCTGTGGGTGGCACAGTAAACTTTACAGTTAAGAAAGCTCAAAATGGATTTCGTTCAGACTATAAATTGCAAGGCGGATACGGTTCGCAAGAAAAATATTATGGTAATTACAAAGGCTCGCTTAGTCTGAGCAACCGTTTTTTTGATAACACGCTTGGAATTATTGCTACAGCAAATATTCAGCGTGCAGATAGAAGCTCCGATTTGCAAAATGTGTCATATTCTTTTGCAAGTACAGTTGGTAATGCTGCGTTAATTAAAGTGGGAAATCTTAATCTGGCAGATTCAAAAGAAAAAAGAGACAGATACGGTGCTAGCCTTGCAATGGATTATGATATTGGAAATGGAAATTTATTCTTCAGTGGATTTTGGAGTAAAACAGATAGAGATCAGCTTAGAAGAAGAAAAAGATACCGTCTAGATGTTGGAAGAACCGAGTATGAATTATTGACGAGTGATATTAATCTCGAACTTTACACAGTAAATCTGCAAGGCAATCATAGTATTGGTTATCTTCAATTGGATTGGAAAGGTTCTGTTTCCGAATCCCAGCAAAACTCACCAAATGAATTTAATAATAGATTCCAAGAACTTTCACCATTTACAGCACAGTTAGTGGATAATCAAGGTCCGGAAATAATTCCGCTCGGTGCAAAGAACGACTTGAGCAACACAACATTTAAAGAAAGCAGTTTAACAAGCCGTAAAGTACTTGACCGTAACACAACTATACAGACTAACGGAAAGATTAATTTTGATTTTGGCAATGATATTGGTGGTTATGTAAAGTTTGGAGCAAAGTTGAGATGGAAAAAAAGAAACAGAGATATTACTCAGTATTGGACTTCTTCGTTTAATATCGATTCTCTTGGTGTTGTTGCAAAACTGAATCCAAATTCATTGTACAGAAATTTTGCTTTGTCTTCGGATAGAAAAATATTGTTAAGCAATTTCTTATCGAACGAAGATTATGTAGGAAGCTTCTTGAATGGAAAATATAATTTCGGTCCTAGCTTAGATGAAAAATCACTTGCAGATTTTCTAACTAACTTAAGGTATAATGGAAAGCTTCGTTCCGGCAAATCTCTTTTTGTGCTAAACCCCGGCATTGATTTACAAGATTATGATGCCAATGAGAATATTACTGCTGCCTATGCAATGGCGGAAGTAAGATTAACACCCCAGTTGCTGTTTATTCCCGGTATTCGCTTTGAAAGAACATACAATGACTACAAAAGTATAACCGGTACACCGGAATCCGGAGAAGATTCAACTCCTAATTTGCTTGGAGTCAAAGATACAACGGGTTCAAGATCATACTATGATTTTCTGCCGATGCTTCAGCTTAAGTACAATGTAACAGAGTGGTTCGATGTTAGAGCAGCAGTAACAAAAACGCTTTCGCGTCCAAACTATTTCAACTTAGTTCCATGGGAAGAAATTCTTTACTTGGATATAACTATTAATAAGGGAAATCCTCTTCTAAAACATACCCGTGTTTGGAATTATGATTTATACTTCTCTTTTTATAATCAGTACGGATTGTTTACAGTAGGCGGATTCTATAAAAAATTATGGGATGTTGATTATATAAGACAATCAAGAATTCAAGATGGCGGAAAGTATAATGGTTTTATGCTGACGCAACCGGTAAATGCTGACTTACCCTCGGAAGTAAAGGGTATTGAATTCGACCTCCAAGCGAACTTGACCTTATTGCCAAGTCCATTTGATGGAATTGTTTTCTCAGCAAATTTTTCATTAATGAAATCAAAAACTTATTTCCCATACTTTGCAATAGGCCCAAGAAGTACACTACCCCCATTCAAAGCCATTATAATTGATACTGTTCGTGAAGGAAACATGCCGGGACAAGCGGATTACCTTGGCAATTTTTCCATTGGCTATGAAAAGGGAGATTTCTCCGGAAGAATTTCTTTAGTGTTCCAAGGGAAGAGCCTTTCTTTTGTTGGTCCAAGAGCAGAATTGGACGGATATACAGACAGAATGATGAGATGGGACTTAGCAGTACAACAAAAATTGTTCAGTGGATTAAGTGTGTATGTAAATGTTAACAATGTAATAAACTCACCGGATAGATCGTTCCTTGGAATTCAGAGTTTTACAACAAACGAAGAATATTTTGGATGGTCTGCAGACATTGGTATTAAGTATAAACTATAAATAATCTATAGTTAACAACAAGACAAACAAAAAACAGGAGACAAGATGAAACTTAGTAGACGCTTTCTAACTGGTTTGACGGCAGTTCTTCTTTTATTATTAGTTGTCGCGCAAAATTCTTTTGCTCAAACATACGTTGATGTTGCCCCCGGCTTCTCAACCCTAAATGATGCAATCACAAACAACACAAATCCTAATGTAATTTTTAGATTGCAGAGAGGTGTTAACGCGATCTATCTATTAAATGGTTCTCTTACCATTACCTCTGCAGTACGCATTGAAGCTGCTTCCGGTACCGGAGCTAGGCCACAGCTAATTCCAGCAATCGGGTCCGGCGGTGTTTCTGATATACCGATTAGGGTGAAGGCTGATCTTTATCTTAAAGGAGTTTATGTTACAGCTAAAGATGAAGGCGGAGCTTATCTTAGTCAGATACTAAGAGTTCAAGCAGAAGGCTGCAAACTGAAATTTGAAGATTGCTTCTTTGAAAACACAGCTCAATCTGCTATTAGAACAGATAGCAAAAACTCAAAAATATTTTTGCTTGGCTCTACATTTAAAAATTGCGCGTCGGACTGGGCAAATGGACGTGGAATAGATGATAGAGGAGTGAACATAGATACACTTTACGTTGAAAACTGCTCCATATATAACATCGGTTTTAGATTTTTAAGAGATGGCGGCGGTTACATCAAATATGCTTATTTCAACCACAACACTTTTACTAACATTGGAATCGGTTTAGTTGATATTGGCGAATGTCCGAAGTTGGTTTTCAAGAATAACCTAGTACTGAATTGCGGATTTATTGGACAAGGTAAAAAATCCGGTACTGGATTTTTGGTAAATCTAAAAACTTTGACATCAACTGATTTTGCCGGCGTAACTCAAACTGCTGAAGTTCATCATAATAACTTTTACTCCGATCCGAATTGGACCAAGAATTTCTCCGATACAGTAGTTGTCGTTCCAAATTTCAGCACAACATTACAAGCTCTAATTACCGGCACTACTAACATTTCTGATGCAGTCGCATTTACAAATATAACCTCTTACGCTGGACTTATTACAAAATATTGGGCTGACCCACTTCTAAGTTCAAGTCAAACAGCAACGGAATTGAGAGCTACAACAAGTTTTGATCTTGGTTATGCTAATACTTTGAAGAGCTACACGTTCGGTACATCAAGCCAGCCGCTTGGCGCCTTAACTTGGTTTGGCTTAACTGTTGGTGTGAATTCGAAAGAAGAACTACCTTCACAGTATGAACTTACACAAAACTATCCGAACCCATTTAACCCAAGTACAATAATAAACTACCAAATTCCGGAAAATGGAAATGTTACTTTGAAAGTATACGATGTACTTGGTAAAGAAGTTTTGACATTAGTCAACGAATTCCAAAACGCCGGTAAATACTCGGTAAGAATGAACAGTTTATCTCAGAATCTTACTTCCGGTATATATTTCTATACAATTAAAGCAAACAATTTTGTTCAAACAAAAAAAATGATGTTGGTTAAATAGGTTTTTTATGAACAGAGAGATCGACATAAATAATCCGGCTCCACTTTATAGACAACTTGCAGATAAAATAACAAGTAGAATAGAAAACGGAGAATTAAAACCGGGCGATCAAATTCCGTCGCAACACGAATTGATCAAAAATTATAAAGTAAGTATGATAACGGTAAAGAAGGCGCTATCAATACTTATACACGAAGGCGTTTTATTTACAAGGTTAGGTAAGGGTACGTATGTGTCTGAACCTCCGAAAAGTATATCCGGTCTCTCTGCAAACAAAACTATTGGTGTGGTGCTTCGAGATTTGAAGCACCCATATTTTTCTCTTGTACTACATGGGATAGAAGAGAAGGTAAATGAACTGGGATATAATTTGTTGCTTTCCAGTTCTTCCAATGATGCCGAAAAAGAGGAAGCGCAAATTAACCGTTTCTTAAAATCGGGTGTTGATGGATTAATTATTGCTTCACTTGCATTAACATATCGTGCAACAGAAAGTATACAAAAACTGCACAGACAGAATAAGCCTTATGTAATGGTATCGTACATACACGAACCCGACTACTGGTACGTCGGTTCAGACCAAGAATATGGCGGCTACCTTGGTGCGGAACACTTAATCAAGCTTGGTTACAAAAATATTAGATATTTGCATTCCGGACGTGGAAATCTATTATGTGAAGTTAGAAAGAATGCATTTTACAGAGCATTAAATGATTACAACATTCCTTTCGGAAATGACACTGTAATTTACATTCCGGATGAAACAATTAAGCGTCATAAAAATCGTTACGATCAAGGTTATGAAGTTGGAAAACAATTTATTGCAAACAACGAAAAAGCCGATGCGGTTTTTGCATACAGCGATTTGATAGCTCTTGGATTTGAACAGGCGCTCCTCGATTCGGGTTTGCAAGTTCCAAACGATATTGCAGTTATGGGATTTGATGACATTGATATGTCTCAATACTCATCTGTTCCGCTCACAACAATACATCAACCCGCAGAAAAAATTGGAAGAGTTGCCGTAGAGATTATTAAGAAAAGGTTGGATGGTGAAGCAATTCCTAACAGGACAATATTTAAACCATCTCTTATTATCAGAGAATCTTGCGGCGCAAAAAAAGCAGTAGCGGGAGAAAACTCCAAAGTAATTTAATTTATTAGTTTACTTATAAGGTTAATTAAAAAATGTTATTACCTATTCGAAATAAATTCAGATCATTCATTGACATTTCCGGATTCTGGAATTTCAAAATTGATAAAAGAAAGATTGGTGAAGAAGAAAAATGGTTTAACGGATTTGAAACTGAAACGGAAATTGCCGTACCGGGAAGCTGGAACGAACAGCTTGAAGAGCTGGGGTTGCTTCACTATATAGGTACTGCTTGGTACTTGAAAAAATTCTTTATCCCGTCAGAATTCTCCGGCAAAAAAATAGTTCTTCGCTTTAATTCTGTTGATTACAATTCTAGGATTTGGTTAAATGGAAAACTGCTCGGCGAAAACACCCAAGGATTTCTTCCGTTCGAATTTGATATTACGGATATTGTAAAACCGGGAGAAGAAGCATTCTTAGTGGCGAGTGTAAATAATGAATTAAGTGATGAGACAATACCGCAAGGCATAACAACCGAATACTACAAAAAAGAAAATCGGCTAAGGGAAGAAACATTTCCTCCGGCTAGATTTGATTTCTCTCCATTCGGTGGAATCCATAGACCGGTGATTATATATACTACGCCAGATGAATTCATTACGAAAATAAAAGTTGACACAAAGATTGGAAGTGACAGCAAAGGCTTTGTAAAGATTAGCTGTTTCGCTAATAGTTTTTCAGCGGACAATGTAGAATTTGAAATTTCTGATTCGAATATCAAGCTCAGTAAAGTTTCATCAGTATATGAAAACTCGGCGAATACTGAAATAGTAATTGATGAATGCAGATATTGGTCAAATAAGGAACCACATCTTTACGATTTGAACTTAAGACTGAGAAAAGGTGAAGAAGTAATTGATAGTTATCATCTTCAGATTGGTGTAAGGGAAGTTAGAGTAACTGAAAATAAATTTTATTTAAACAATGAAGAAGTTTTTTTCAAAGGCTTTGGCAAGCATGAAGATTTTGCTGTAATTGGAAAAGGCTTATTCCTTCCTCAAATTGTAAAAGATTTCGAGTTGTTGAAATGGATCAACGCAAACTCATTCCGCACTTCTCATTATCCGTATTCCGATGAAATAATGCACTACGCAGATCGCAAAGGTATTTTAGTTATTGATGAAGTTCCGGCAGTAAGCTTGGATTTTCGTCATGTTAATGAAAAAACTTTGGAGAACCATAAGTACGCATTAACAAGATTGATTGAAAGAGATTATAACCATCCTTGCGTTGTTATGTGGGCTGCCGGTAACGAACCAAATTTGGTCGGAGAAAAAAGTTACTTTGACGGAAGAGGTCGTAAATACTGGAAAGAAGTTTTTGAACATCTGCATTCACTTGATACAAGCAGACCGGCTACTGTCCCTAATTGTACTCATGCCGGAACAGACGATCCGGTTTTTGAATTCAGCGATGTTCTCTCGATTAACCGTTATTACGGGTGGTATGAACATCCCGGTGATTTGGAATTCGGAATTAATAGACTTTCTGATGAACTAGACTTGGTGCATAAGAAATATAACAAGCCGGTTTTTATGACTGAGTTTGGTGCCGATACAATACAAGGATTTCATTCAACTTCACTTCAGATGTTTACAGAAGAATACCAATCAGAAATTCTAAAACGCTACATCGAGTTGATTGAATCAAAAGATTACTCGATTGGTGAGCATGTCTGGAATTTTGCAGATTTTAGAACACCGCTGCATTTTCGTCGGGTTATTCTAAATCTTAAAGGTGTTTTCTCGCGAGATAGACAACCAAAACTAGCCGCATTTACTCTAAAAGAACTTTGGAAAAAAAAACTATAAGGGCATAATATGTTTTTCGGTTTCTCAGCAATTGATTTGGTCGTTATAGTTCTCTACATATTATTGATTGTTTATCTAGGACTAAAAACCAAAAACAAAGTTAAAAGTTCCGGCGATTATTTTATGGGAGGAAGAAAAGGCAGCCGTTGGATGATGATAGCTAACGGATTTGGCGGCGCTACTCATACAGATCAAGCAATTGGTGTGGCCGGCGCTACGTATGAAATTGGTCTCGGCGGAATTTGGTATCAATGGATGTATTTATTTGTAACTCCATTTTTCTGGTTGCTAGGTCCAATCTATAGAAGAGTACGTTACGTTACTACCGGAGATTTTTTTGAAGAGCGTTACGGTTCCAAACACGGCATGGCTTATTCCGGAATGGCGCTGCTTTACTATATAATGGATATGGGTTTGATACTGAAAGGTACCGGAACTGCGATTGAAGCTGTTACAAACGGGGCCTTACCTTCCACAGTAATAATTATTTTTATTACAATTTTCTTTCTTGCTTACAGTGTTATTGGCGGTCTGGTATCTGCATTGCTTGTTAATGTTGTGCAAGGATTCTTCATCTTAATTCTTTCGTTTCTATTAATTCCGTTTGCAATCGAAGCTGGTGGGGGAATGACAGCAATCAGAGCAAACTTACCCGAGCACATGTTCTCATTCATCGCACCAAAAGAAGCAACATTATTCTTCATATTCATGGTTGTGTTAAATGGATTAGTCGGAATTGTAGTTCAGCCACATCATATGGCTCTTGGCGGTGCTGGAAAATCTGAAAAGAGCTGCAGAACCGGCTGGACCTATGGAACATTCACAAAAAGATTAGCAACTCTGGGCTGGGCATTTGTAGGTGTTCTTGCTGCGGCCCTTTATCCGGGACTAACAAGCAGCAATCGCGAAAATGCTTTTGGAATGATGGTTGCGAATCTGCTTCCAAGTGGTTTATTGGGATTAATGGTTGCCGCAATGATTGCTGCGATTCTTGCAGTACTTCACAATTATATGGTCGGCGGTTCCGCAATTATTACGAGAAATTTTTACAAAAAATATTTTGCTAAAGATATGGTGCAAAGCAGCGAACTGAAAATTGCACGTCTCTCTTCAATCATATTGGTAATTGGTGGTGTAACTATTGCGCTAATTATTCCGAGTGTTATAGAAGGACTTAAAATTGTTTGGCACTTTACGGCATTTTTCGGAATCGGATTTTGGATGGCTATTATTTGGCGTCGCGCAAATCGTTACGGATTATGGGCAAGTTTAGCTGTAACAATTTTATGCACATTAATTACCGGTCCCTATTTTTCCTTCGGACTCGGCTGGGCGACTGAATATCAAATTGCTCTTTACATTCCACTTGGATTTATTACAATGATTTTGGTTAGCCTTTTTACAAAGCATGAACCGGAAAAGAATCTGGATAAGTTTTACGCTTTGCTTCACACACCGGTTGGTGAAGAACATAGACTAAGAGAAAAAGGATTTGAAATGGTTTTCGAGGGAGAATCTGTCTCAGCTTCAAACGACAAAAACGAATCGCTCGAAGAAAATGGACACAGTTTGCTTTTGGTCGATCTTCTATCACTTCATAAAAAGTTTTCATTTAAGCGTTACCGTCAGGATGTTGTAGGATTTGCTTGGGCAATGTTGTTTGTATTTGGAATTTTTGGGCTCGGTTTGCTTACAGCAAGCTTAGGTTAAGTTGTTTTCAATTAATTTTCACAAAAAACCGGAACCTTACTAATGTCGAATTTATTTCGGAAAACTATAGTTGTATTACTCTTGTCTTTACCAATTTTGATCAATGCGCAGAATGATTTGAAGAGTAAAGAATCGTTGCTCAAAGCAATAAAAGAAACAGCTGATTGTGCTGCTTTTGTTCTCTTAGATGATTCCGGAAAATCCCGCTGCGATTATAATCTGACCGAAGGGAAGTGGTACGACTATGAGCCGCCATGGCATACGGGACAACTAATTTATGCATTAGTTGATGCCTACAAAATAACAGGTAATAAAAAATATTTGCAAAGAGCTGCCAAGGCCGGTGATTGGTGGTGCTCGCTTCAAATCAAAGATCATCCGAAGTTAAAGGGTATGCTAAAGGCAATTCACGGAGATGGAATTGACAATATTGTATTCGCTACAATAACTGATGGAACCGGCGGACTTTTCAAACTATACGATGTGACAAAAAATAAAAAGTATGCAGAAGTTCCAACCTCAGCCGGCGAATGGATGCTGAATAATATGTATGTGCCGGAACATAAAATATTCTACGATAATGTAAATCCCACTTCCGGCGAAGTGATGAAAACTCATAGCCCCTTCTGGCCGGATAAAAAAGAACAAACACTTTACGATGTTGCGAGACCGAACAACGAAGGTTCTCTTTACAGAGACATGTACCTTTACACTAAAAATGAAAAGTATAAAAAAGTATTTGTTGAGCTTTGCGAAAGTTTAGTGGAGAAGCAAGATGAGCATGGTCTCTGGATGCAGTTTATGCCTAACAGTATTAAAGATGGAACATTTCATCCCCGGTTTAATCTTTGGTATGCCGAGTCTTTAATTGACGGATATGAACTAACCGGTGAGAAAAAGTTTTTGGACGCTGCTGTAAAAACTATGCGTACATACCAAAAGGCAATGTTAAAGGATGGAACTTTCTATTATGTGAATTACCTCTATGGGCGATATAATGAAAATTCCGTTACCGGTTCCGCTACTGCATTCAGCGGAATATTATGGATGAGACTTTTGAAACTTGGTGCCGGTGAAGAATTCGCTCAAAGCTTGGAAAAGGCCGCTGAATGGGTAGTGAAAAACCGCTTCTCTGCAAGTCATCCGGATAAAAATTTGCGCGGCGCTGTTATTGACACACGAACAAGAAGAAAAAAAGGTAACATCTGGCTTACTCAGCGAGATGTTGGAACTGCGTTCGGTTTAAGATTTCTTTCAGACTACTACAACTATAAGTATGCCGATAGCCTTAAAGATTAGCATGATTAAAAATGATGCCGGTACATTTACCGGTAAATCAAAATTTTATAAGAAAGTGTGGATTTCCGGAAAGTGAAAAAAATAAAATCAGTATTAATTCTCGCTTTTATCTCATCTTCACTTCTGTCACAGCAGTACACTGAACTCTCATCAGGGCATCCAAGTATTCAGCCGAAACCTAAAACGATTGTTGCACTTGAAAAAGCAATTATACTTTCCAATCTCTCTTCTATTGAGGTTACCGAAGTAGATGGAGAAGAGCAAAAAAAAGCCGCTAATTATTTCTTTCACATTCTGCAAAAGAAATTTGATTTTAAGTTTACACCTTTATCAAGTAGTCAACTAAATGTGAGTGAGTGGAAAGTACGATTTGAAATAGTTGAGTATGAAGTTAAATTTATTAACGATCAGTACTATTCTATCAAAACCGATCTCAATAAAAGAGAGACCAAGATTTCCGCACCTAGTCAATTAGGTCTCATATTTGGCGCAGTAACTTTTTCAGAGTTTATCCAGTTCATAGATAGAAAAGTGATAATAAATTTTTACGATGTAGAAGATTGGCCGGACTTTAGTGGGAGGGAAATATCGGCTGTATTTAAGTATGCTGAGATCGATGAGTTAATGGATTTTGCTTTGCAAAATAAAATTGAGACTCTGGCCATAGCAAGTAGAATTTATCCATGGTATACAACTGATAAAGAATTCCTAGAAATACTTCATAGAATAAAAACATGGAAAGATAGATATGGCGCTCCCAAAATTATGTTGATGCTTAATATCTATGATCGAAAAGCAATTGAAATATCGAACAATGATGATATAGATAGTCTAAAAAAAGTAATTGGATTGGGACTTGAACACGGTGTTGATAAAATAATGATTCTAGCAGACGATACCCCTCCATTTAAATTTGGCGAAGGATACATTCTAACCAGTGAGAATGATAAGAAAATATTTAAGCATATGGCTGAAGCACATGTCTATTTAATGAATGAGTTGAAAAAGTGGTTAAAGCAAAGTTCTTATAATCCTAAACTCTATTATGTTCCTCCTTTTTATACATATGAGGATATGAACTATGGAGATATTAGCTCATATCAAGATACTCCATGGAAGGATAAGGCATTTCAGCCATTAATGAGGGATTTGAATTTTATTGGCGCCAATATGCCGAAAGATGTCTCTATAATTTGGTGTGGCCCTAATGTTCGAAGTAGAAGAATAACGGCTAATGATATCAACGATTGGACAAGAAATTTGAGCGGTAGAGTCCCATACCTTTGGGACAATACAATTTATAGTCAGCATCCGTTTACCTCCACACCCTTATTTACTGCTTACAACAATGAATTCCCCATTGATTTTTATAAAACAACCGGCGGTAATGGAATGTTTGTTAACGGAAATTCTAATTCCGAAGACACTAAAGCAGCTGTGATAACTACAAATGATTATCTCTGGGATTCCCAAAATTATCATCCTCAAAAATCTTTATTACAGGCAATGGAACGATTATATGGAGAAGAAGAAACATGGTTATTATTTGAATTCAGAGACGTTGAGTTAAAACTTAGAGAAAGAATTGGTGCAAGAAAGCTATGGTTTGAAGCGGATACACTTTGGACTATAATTAGGAATATCCGGTTTATCACCGAAAAAAATCCTTTCCACTATCATATAAACTACTCTAGATTAAAAAGTCTACGACTCCAACTTAAAAATTCTGTTGCAGAACCGGAACCAAAAGAAATGTTTGTAAACGAATGCTCAAAACTCGAACAGGAAAGGAATGATATTCTTAACAGATTAAAGAATATTAACAACACAGTTTATAAAAAAGTGAGCCCGATTGGAAGTCCACTCCCTAACTTTACAAAAATTCAATAAGATTCCCAATACTATAAACCTCAGCGAAATCATGGAATGCTGAATATTGCGAGTGAAAATTATTATGACAAGTATTAAAAAGTTAATATCCTATCGTACTAGAAGAAAATCAGAGATAGAGGCGACTACTCCAAATATATTATCCGGAATCTTTATTACTATAATTTTTCTAATGATTGCAAATATTTTAGTTTTTGGGCAGCCGACAAAATATTTCGTTTCAACTGTTGGGAATGATGATAATACAGGAATGAGTTTGAAGAATACCTTCAAAACTATTAATAGAGCGATTGCAACTGTTGTTGCCGGTGATACAATTCTCATTCTGCCCGGAAAATACAACGACTTGATTGAGATAAATCAAATAAATGGTTTACCGGAAAAACCAATAGTGATTGCCTCTTACTATTCTAATACGGAAAAATTTTCCATAATAGATGGCGGAGCTACATCTCCGGGATTGGATTTGAATTACGACTGGATACACATCAATAATTCATCTTGGATAGAATTTGTAAAAATTAAATTTCAAAACGGTTGGACTAATCCAATCGCAATAAATAATTCTTCATATTTATCCTTTAAACGATGTGAGTTCTTCGGAGGAAAACGAGTAATAAATGTTAGCGGTTCATCAGCACATCATATCCTTGTTGAAGAATGCTATTGGGATCAAGGCGGAGAATTATTATGGAAGCTAGTAAGCGATGAAAAAGGTGTAGATGCATGGACATCAATGCACCACGAAAGTATGTCATACTTCAACGGATCAATAATTGATTTCAGCGGATCAGGTGGTTCGATTGTTATACGTAATAATAAACTCATCAATACATTTAACGCCTTACGATGGAGAGGTCAGGAAGGGTTCGACACAAATATAGAGATATACGGCAATGAGATTATACAAGCCCGCGATAATGATTTTGAACCGGAATATTATTCTTATAACCTCCATATATATCATAACCGTTCTCACAATGTTCACCGTACCCTTTCCGTTGATAATCTGAACGGCGGAAATATTTTTTATTATGGGAATGTAATTACTACAGAAAATGATGAATGGGCAAAAATAGTATGCACCGGATTCTGGAAAATTTATGGCGAAAAACGAAATGTAACATTCCCAATCTATGCATTTAATAATAGTTTTAATGGAGTTGGGCGAGCTCTGCGTGCTGAGCAAAATATGATTCGCTTCAATCATTTTAATAATGCTTATTTCTTTACAAGGGATACAAGCTGGCTTTTCAGCAAATGGGTAGACAGCAATAAATTTGATTACGACATTTCAAACACCGGCTGGCCGGAACTGTTTAATATTCATGAGCAAGAGAAACATGGTAAAGCAGCGGATATAAAATATAGAAATGCAGACAAGAGAGATTTGCGATTGAAGAAAGATAGTCCCGGAATAGATGCCGGAACTACAATGCGTTTCGATGAATTCGATTGGATACAAAAATATTCCGGTAAAGCGCCCGATGTGGGTGCGTACGAAGGCGAACAATTAGCCGATGGACCGCCATTCCGTTTTATGCTTCCCAAAGGAATAACAACTGAGTACAGCGAAAAACCTAGAATAGTAAAGTATGCTGTAGATAAAAATAAATGTATTCTTTATTTCTCAAGTGAAATTGATCCGGCAACAGTTGATAAAGAATTCATCCAACTTTATTCAAGAAATTCAAAACTGAAAATTACTTCGGCAGCTTTCCCAAGAAATGATTATGAGATGGAATTAACGGTTAACAAAATAATTACTAAGGATGATATTTCCATATCCTTTGATGAACTTCCGAAAGGAAAGAATGGAGAAACTGCTACTTGTTGGGCTTCATCCCTTAAAATTTATAAACCTTAGAGTTATTCTAAAAATTTTTGGATAGTTATGAAAGAAACAAAGAAAAAAATAATGCTCTTTCTTGCTTCAATTGGTCCCGGTATGTTTTTGGTTGGTTATAATATTGGAACGGGAAGTGTTACTACAATGGCACAAGCCGGCGCCTCGTTTAATATGGCGCTAACGTGGGCAATTCTGGTTTCTTGCATTTTTACTTATTATCTCTTGTTAGCTTTTGGGCGATACACTGTTGTCACCGGGGAAACCGCTCTATACAGTTACAAAAAACATTTCGGAAAGGGAATAGCACTATTTGTTCTCTTCATTTGTGTTTTTACAGAAATGGTTTCTAGTATTGGTGTTATGGCAATAGTTACGGATGTTGTTAAAGAATGGTCAAAGCCGCTTACTCCATCCGGAGAAGGAATTAGTACAATTATTCTAGCGCTTCTTTTTGGAATAACAATGGTATTTACACTTTTCACAAGGAATTACAGTTTTATCGAAAAAGTACTTACACTTTTTGTGGCGTTGATGGGTGTTTCTTTTTTTCTGACCATGTTTATGGTTATACCCGATGCGAGTGTTGTAATAAAAGGATTGATTCCAAGTATACCAGATGAAGTGAATGGGGCGCTTGTAGTTACGGGAATGTTAGGAACTACAATGGGAGGTGTTCTGTATGTAATGAGATCTGTTACTATAAAGCAGAAAAAATGGACTCTAGCAGACCTAAAAATTGAAAAGAGAGATGCTTTGATTTCTTCTTCAATGATGTTCTTTCTCAGTATTGCCGTTATGGCATGTGCGGCCGGAACTTTGTATCCCAAGGGTCTTCATATTGAAAACGCGATTGACATGATCCGTTTGCTTGAACCGCTTGCCGGTAGATTTGCCATTTCTCTTTTTGTAGTTGGAATTGTCTGTGCTGGTTTGTCCTCTCTCTATCCCCATTATATGCTTGTTCCGCTTCTACTTTCTGACTATTTGGAGGAGAAACTTGATTTTTCAAAACTTAGAAACAAAGCGATTGTTATTTTCTATGCTTCACTTGGCTTAATAGTTCCAATCTTTGGCGGAAGACCCGTTTTGGTAATGATCGCATCACAAACATTCACTCTTATTGTTACGCCATTAGTAATAATTCTCACATTGATTCTATTAAATAAAAAATCGCTGATGGGAGAACATAAAGCCGGATTGGGTATGAATGTAATTTTAGTTGTTATAGCAATATTTACTATCGTTATGACTGTTATTGGTGCTGAGGCACTTTTAGGAATAATCTCATAGTGATTACAATGAATAAAAAAATATCATGCTGCTATTTATATCCGATAACCAAATATGGCTATCCACCCGATGCGAACAATACATTAAAGTACATTCAAGAAATGGGTGCGCTTGGATTTTCATCTATAGAATTAGAAGGAATTAGAAAAGACCATTTGTTGAAAGTTTATTCAATACAGAGTGATATAAAGAGGAAAATTGATGAACTGAATCTAAATGTTTCCTACTACTGCGCAGTGCTACCGGGTTTGTCATCTTTAGATGAAAAAGAAGTAAATAGAAATCTTGCCCTATTCGAAAAAGGATGCGAAACTGCATTAGTGATTGGAGCGAAAGGAATTCTTGATAACGCTCCGCTGCCTCCGTATCAATTCCCGGCTGAAATTCCGGTTACAAGACATTATGAAGAAGATACTTTGCAATACGCAAGTTTTCCGGCGGGATTCGATTGGAAAATTTTTAACGATAGACTCATCAACACTTTTAGAACTTTATGTGATATTGCAAGTAGATACAATCTAACTTATCAACTTCATCCCGCGATTGGTGTTATGGCTTCGACAACTGACGGCTTCTTGAAATTTTTTGACGAAGTAAAGCGTGATAATCTCCGCTTTAATTTTGATACAGCAAATTTGTTCGCACAAAAGGAAATTCTCCACTTATCGCTTTACAAGTTGAAAGGCTTGGTTGATTATATACACGTTTCGGACAATGGCGGGTTTCATGTAGAACATCTTCCTATCGGCACTGGCAAAATTAATTGGGAAAAGTTTTTCGAAGCTCTTGACAAAATTGGATTTGATGGAAGTTTTGGAGTAGATATAGGTGGTGATGAATCGAATATTCTCGATCTAGATGATTCATACAAAAAAGCGGCTGAATTTCTGGAAAACAATTGGTTCAAACATTACCGGGAAGTGAATTGACTAAAAAAATATTTATCATTGTTTTATTTCTTTGTGGAGTTGGTTTCGCTCAAATAAAAAGAATAATGGTCGTTCCGGAACCAAAAGAGTATCAATTCACAGATGAAAAGTTTCTGCTCAAAGATGCTGTTGCAAATCTCAATTTGTTCTGTAAATCAGATGAACCTCTATCAATTGCATTAGGAGAACTCAAACAGAAACTCTCAGCTAATTATAATGTCTCGTGGAAAAAAACACCTTCTGCTTCAAATATTAGTTTTGGAATTCCAACTAAAGACAAAAAATTTAAAGAGCTATGCCGGAAGAATAATTTACTTCCTACAGAACAACTTGGTGATGAAGGATACCTTCTTCTAATTGACAATAAGAAAATAATTGCTTCTGCTAATAACAGTATAGGATTGTTTTACGCGGTTCAAACACTGCTTCAATTATTAAATAGTAGTGATAATGGATACTTACAAGGGGTTAAAATTCTCGATTATCCATCTTTGAAACTCCGTGCAGTGATGGATGATATCAGTCGCGGGCCGGTTCCTACTATGGATTATATGAAGTATCAAATTAGGCGGCTGGCCTCTCTCAAAATAAATGCCTTTAGTCATTATGTTGAACACGTTGTTAAAACAAAATCGCATCCCGAGTTCGCTCCGGAAGATGGTTCGTTGACTATTGAGAATTGGAAGGAGTTATCTGACTATGGAAAGAAATATAATGTTACGCTAATTGGTAGTTTTCAATCATTTGGTCACTTCGGAAGTGTCCTTGCGAGTCCAAAATATGCTCACCTTGGTGAGAGCGGAACACTGATTTCACCGGTTCTAAAAGAGAGTTACGATTTTCTAGAGGATATTTATAAAGAAATGCTTCCGGCATTTAACGCACCATTTTTTAATGTAAACTGTGATGAAACTTTTGATCTCGGCAAAGGCGCATCAAAAAAACTTGTAGATAGTCTTGGTTACGATGGAGTTTTTCGTCAGCACATAATGAAGATTTACAACATCTTTAAAAAACTCAACTCAAAAATCATGATTTGGGGAGACATTCCTCTTGAATATCCAAATCTATTGAAGTCTCTTCCTAAAGACATTTTTATTGGTACATGGGTTTACGACGATCTTGATTCTTTTGAAAAGTACATAAAACCATTTAAGGAAAATGAATTTCGATTTGTTGTTTGTCCCGGCGTTCTTAATTCAAGTAAACTTTTTCCGCAATACTACCAGACTGTTGGCAATATCAAAAACTTTGTAAAAGAAGGATATGATAATAGCGCAGTAGGAATGCTGAATACTGTTTGGGATGATGGTGGAGCTGCTCTTTTTGCCAATGATTGGTATGGTGTTTCTTACGCTGCAGATAAAAGCTGGAATCCAAATTCAAGTGATTCTACTGACTTTGATTTGAGATTAAGTAAAGCAGTCTATGGTTCGGATGATCAGAATTATACAAAAGCTATCTGGAAACTTGCCGAGCTTTCTCTTCTTGAGCCGACAGATGCAATGAATGACAAAGTTTTGTTTGAGAAACTTATTCCGGATTCGGGTAAATCCGCACGAGTTTCGGTTAATGATTGGCAAAAGGTTATAAATATTACACATCAAGCAGAAACTCTACTCAACAAGACTATGCAAAAAAACTATGAGCAAGATCAAGACTTCTTAGTTTTTGTATGTAGACTATATGCTAGTTTAGGAAAAGAGAGATTTAGGATAATTAGTGCAGCAGAAAAGTATGCTCAAGCATTTTCTACTGACAAAGAGAGTTCGAAACTTATCAACCAATATTTATATAGTGCGATTGATTCAATAGACCAAATCATAGCAGACTTTACTAAGCTTAGAAATGACTTCGAAAAATTGTGGCTGCTTGAGAACCGCGTGTATTCGTTAAATAGAATCATTGACAAGTATGATGAGAAAATAAAACAGTATGCCGAAGTAAAAAGTAAACTGAATAATGCGATCAGAAAAAATGAAAATAAAATCCCTCTGCTAAACTCGGATGAAATTGGTTTAGGTATTACCATGTTGCCCGGTAAATATTTTAGAGAATGGCTGATGATAACACCCTTTGATATTCTCGATACTCAAAAGTCATCTAAAACAGATTTTCTGCGGGAAATGGGTGGGGAACGGAATGCAATTCCAAAAGTAACTCAAGAAATATTCTTTGATGGAAATAAACACCGTTGGAGTAGAACAACATCTCCATATCAAGATATTGTAAGTCTCAAAGAAACATTCCCGTTGAAACAAAATAATGCTGTAGTGTATGCATTTGCGACAATAGATTCTCCGACTGATACACTGGTAAAAGCTCTAGTTGGCTGTGATGATGCCGTAGAAGTATTCATAAACGGTGATTCCAGATTTCAAGAATTCTCCAAAGAAAAGCTTAAAGTTGATGAGCATTCATTCTCGCTGCCTCTAAAAAAGGGAATAAATAATCTGATGCTGAAAGTATTTCAGACCGATGGTGATTGGGCATTTTCATTTAGATTAGCTGACTGCGAGGTTAGAAGCCGGAAAAACCGCTATAAGATTATTGAAGGAAACTAAACTCATGTGTTGGAAATATCTATTTGTTATTTGGTTAAGTACTGTTGCTTTTATATCTGCACAAGTAAAAGAACCTTTGGATGTAGTAAAAAAAATCGGGGATAGAATAATTTATGAGACTTCTTTTGAACTTGCAGACGCTAAACAAAAATCTGCTATTGATGTACAAGTTGTTGAATTTGAGAATGCTATTGGTAATAAAGTAAATAACTCTGCTTTTGCATTTTCAAAGATTAACATTAACGAGGACACTAAACTTAATTTTGGTATAAGCTACTCCGGGCCTTTCAAACTATGGGTCAACAATAAGTTGCTAATCCAAAAAGCAAAACCGGCAAAATTTTTCTTCAAAGAAATTGCATACGGGCTTTTTACATTTATGGATTCATTTTCTGTCGATCTAAAAAAAGGTGAAAATAGAATTGTCATTGAATCTTCTCTAAAAGGAAAACCGTACATTTATTTAAGAGAGATTACACAATCAGATGAAAGTGTAAAAGCTAAATTTTCTTCTTTGATTTCAAATCTTACAAGTACTTGGCCATGGATTTTTATCCATTCGAACAAACTTTCCGCTACTTATTCGCAAGCAAATTTCTTAGATAGTCTTTATTCGGGAAAGTTCAAGGAGAATGAATTATTCGTTTCACCGGTTAGAGATTTAAAAAAGCTTGTAATTAGTACTAACAGTACATTCAAGAAAGACTCATTCGCTGATTGGAACTATCCAAACGGTATAATGATGATGACTCTTCTTAATTTAGCTGAAGCTTCCGGCGATTCCCGCTACGCCGAGTTTGTTAATAAATATTGTGATTTTGTCTACGATAACATTCCATTGTTTAAGAAACAGTATTTCGAAGATCATGATTTGCGGGGAAGCTTTCACAGAATATTCAGAAAAAGTATGCTTGATGATGCAGGTTCTCCTTCTTTCCCATTCATTCAAATTGCTGTTAACGACAACACTAAAAGGCACCATTCGCTTGTAAATGAGATGACTGAGTATGTTGCGAAAAGACAGATTAGATTAAGTGATGGCACTCTTTGCCGCCCGGAACCGGAAGAATTTACTGTTTGGGCTGATGATCTCTTTATGTCAGTGCCGCTACTACTGCGCGCTGCTAAAATATTCAACGATAAAACGTATTACGATGATGCTGCTAAACAAATAATAAATTTTAATAAGTACCTCTTTGACGAAAGCAAAAAGCTTTACAAACATGGCTGGTTCAGTAAGACAAAGGAGAAATCAAAAATATTTTGGGGAAGAGCCAATGGCTGGATTATATGGGCTGAATCCGAAGCTCTTATTCATTTGCCGAAATCGCATCCGGCGTATAAGCAAATTGAGAAAATATTTTCCGAGCATTTGATTGGAGTTCTCAGTTATCAAGATCAAAGTGGAATGTGGCATCAAATCCTTGATGATTCGACATCGTTTGAAGAAACTTCATGTACTGCAATGTTCATAACCGGGATAGTTAGAGGAATAATTAATGGAACACTTGATGCAAGTTTGAGTGATTCGGTACTTAAGGCATGGCAATCGTTATTGCCAAAAATTTCGAGCGAAGGAATTGTGAAAGACATCTGTTGCGGAACCGGAATCGGCTATGATGATAATTTTTATAAATCAAGAGTTAGACTTGATAATGATCCTAGAGGATTAGGAGCAATCATAACAGCGGGAATTGAAGTAAACGGATTAAAAAAATATTTAACTAAAAAATAAATAGTGTATTTAATTGCGAGGTACGTTTAATGGAATTTGAAACTGCAAAAATGTTTACAGTAGACAAGCTTAATGTTGTTGTGTCTGAAAACAGAGAACAAGTAGGAGAGGTATCGGCCAAATATGCTGCAAGTTTGATTAAGGATTTGCTAAATGAAAAATCAGAAATTAGAATTGTATTTGCTGCAGCACCTTCTCAAAATGAATTTTTACACGAGCTTTCTAAAGATAAGACAATTGAATGGTCGAAGATTGTTGCTTTTCATATGGATGAATATATTGGTTTGCCAGCAGAATCACCGGAATTGTTCAGCTTCTATTTGAACAACCACATTTTCTCTAAAGTAAATTTGAAGCAAGTTCATCTTATTAACCCAGCTTCACTAAGTCCGGAAACGGAGTGCCAACGTTATGAAGCTTTGCTCAAGGAAAAACCAATTGATATAGTCTTTATGGGAATAGGAGAAAATGGTCACATTGCATTTAACGATCCGCCGGTTGCTGATTTTTACGACACAAAATTTGTTAAGATTGTAGAACTTGAGGAAAAATGTAAACTCCAGCAAGTAAACGATGCCGGTTTCAAAACCATTGATGAAGTTCCACCAACGGCATTTACTTTAACTGTTCCAGCTTTAATATCAGCAGAATATTTGGTCGTAGTAGTTCCGGGCATTCGTAAGGCAGAAGCTGTTTTCAAAACATTGAATGACTCAGTCTCTACTGCGTGTCCGGCTACAATTTTGCGGACACATTCCAATGCCGCTTTGTATTTGGATAAAGATTCTTCTTCACTATTAAAGTGAACAGTATTTGGAAAATTCTAACTGAGAAAAATGGAAACTAAATCAGAAAGATTGTTATCGCTTGATATATTTAGGGGAATCACAATTGCTGCAATGATTCTTGTAAATAATCAAGGAGACTGGAACCATGTTTATCCAGTATTAGATCACGCTCCTTGGCATGGTTTTACACCAACAGACGCGATCTTTCCTTTCTTTCTTTTTATTGTTGGAGTAACTACAGCAATTTCACTTAATAGGAGAAAGCTTAGCGGGGATAATCAAACAAAGCTTCTGGGAAAAATATTTCTGCGTTCGTTTCTTCTAATTGCACTTGGCATTATAAAAGATAATTATCCATTCTACAGCCTAACAAATTTGCAGATGCTAGGTGTTTTGCAAAGAATTGGATTGGTTTACTTTTTTACCGCTCTGATTTTCTTAAAAACATCTTATCGTGGTCAGATAATATTTAATTCGATCTTCCTAATTGGTTATTGGGCTTTGATGACATTGGTTCCGGTGCCCGGTGTTGGTTATCCTAATTTAGATGTTAATACGAATCTTGCGGCTTATCTAGATAGATTGTTATTAAGCGGACATCTTTATGTGAAAACAGTTACTTGGGATCCGTCCGGTCTACTTTCTACACTTCCAGCGATTTCTTCTGCTTTGTTCGGTGTACATCTTGGTCATTGGATTATGACGAAGAAGGATGAAAAAGAAAAAACAGTAGGAATGTTTATCGGCGGTAATATTCTACTTGTTCTTGGATTAATCTGGGATTCTTTCTTTCCGATCAACAAAAATCTCTGGACTAGTTCTTATGTGCTGTATTCTACCGGATTTGCGCTCAATTGTTTTGCTATTTGTTACTGGGTTGTTGATATTAAAAAATATCGCTGGTGGACAAAGCCCTTTCTTATCTATAGTATGAATGCATTGTTTGTTTATTTCATATCCGGAATATTTGGAAGAACTATAAAGAGACTAATTTTCATCTCTGTAAGCGATGATAAATCGATGAACTTAAAAGACTATTTATTTCAATCTTTTGTTAATCCTCATTTTGCATCTCCATATAATGCTTCTGTTGCATGGGCTTTGTTAATGGTAGCATTTTGGTTCTTAATTCTTTGGCTATTGTACCGCAAAAATATTTTCATAAAAGTATAAGATGATAGCCAGTCCTCGCTACATAAAATGTTTTTCTTTGTTCATCATCATTTTGGTGATGGCTGCTTTGATTCCAATTTCTGCGCAAACTGTTAATTTGAAAAAAGAATATGCAGCAACTCTTGAAGAAATGTGCGATGCATTGCTCAAACTTCAGATACATGATTCAAATGATGAAAATTATGGCGCATTGAAATGCGAATATTGTAATGTTCTGCATACGCGTGCCGCCGAAGCAATTTATCCTTTTATGGTTATGTATAAAGTAAGCGGAGATAAAAAATACCATGATGCTGCAATAAAACTTTCGCAATGGCTTATTTCTCAACAGCAAAAAGATGGAAGCTGGAAAGAAACTCCGGAAGAATGGACTGGCACAAGTACAGATCAGCTCTTAATGATGACGCTTACATATGAATTGATTGCGAAAGAACTTGGTAGTGATGATAAAGCCGCTTGGAAAGTTTCTATGGAAAAGGCGGGAGATTATTTGGTCAGAGTAATGAGTCCGGAATTTGCGAGTATAAATTATGTTGCCACAACTACAGCTACTTTAGCTTCACTGCACCAAGTTGTTCCAAAGAATGAGTATCTGAATAGAGCAAAAGTACTTGCTCATCGAGTAATTTCCAAAATGGATGAAGACGGATTTATTAATGGCGAAGGGGGAAGAAGTAACAACATTAAATCCGGTGTTGATCTCGGCTATGATCTGGAAATGTCTTTGTGGGGCTTAGGTTATTATGCAAAGCTGACTAAAGATGAACTTGTTAATCAATATGTTAAACATGCACTCAAGAATCATCTCTATTTTATTTATCCGGATGGTTCCATGGATAATTCTTGGGGAATTCGTTCCAACAAATGGACAAATTATGGTGGCGCTACTTCAGATGGATGCCAAGTTCTATTTTCGATGTATTCGGATGATGATCCGGTTTATGCTTCAGCCGCGTTAAAGAATTTGCAGTTTCTTAAAACGTGCATGAAAAACGGTCTGGTTGGATATGGTTCGCTACACTGGGAAGTTTTCAACAAGCCTTTATGCATATATCCAACTTTTACAAAAGCAAAAAATATTGCTTTAGCTTATATGCTTGAAAGCAATGCAATTAAAAAATCTGTTTTATTGCCTACAGAAAAACCCGGCTGGATTAAATATTTCAAAACTCTTGATGTTGTTGAAGTGAGAACAAAAAACATAATGGCAACGATAACTTCTTACGGATATAAAGATTACAAAGCGAATGCGAAAAGCAAGTATATGTATAGACCTTCCGGAGGAGCTATATCCAATTTGTGGATTAAAGATCATGGCTATTTGCAAGCATCAAGTGTAACCAATTATTCTAGGCCGGAGCCGATGAGTTTTCCCGAAGCGCCCGGAATTATTTCGCTATCTCCGAGAATTGAGTTCGAAGATTCTGTAGGATACTTTACAAATTTGTTCGAATTTGATAGTAAGTTGGAAATTCAAAACAGCAAAAAAAATATATACTCAATATCTGCTACCGGAGAACTGAAAGATAAATTTTGGTATATGGGCGGAGTAGCTTATAAATATGATTACCGCTTTGATGATAATTCTTACACTAAAACTATTACACTTACTTATCATGATGCTAAGCCATTAATTAAAGTTATAGAACCGTTCGTCAATTATCCGGGAATGACTTTTATACGAAAAGGAAATAAAAAAATTCTGATCGGTGCTGAAAAAAGAAAATTTGAATTTACCTTGATAGAGGGAGAGGCAGAAATAGTTTTGGGTAGAAACTCAGAAAAATACTGGGCTCCATATCCGGCATTAAAAGCTTTCCCAATTGAGCTTGTCATTTCAAAACCGGTGAGTGGATTCACTAAAAAAATCTCCTACGAAGTAAGAATCATTGAGTGACATAGTACTATAGCAGACTGTGTTCAGTTGCCAACCTTAAATGGATAGATAATGAAAAGCAAAAACAAGTTTAAGATATTATTTGCAAGTGTATTTGTATTGACAAACCTTTATGTCAGTGCTCAGATTAGCGGAGTAGGAAAGCAGTTTAGTGTTGAGAAGAAATCTTGGATTGACGATTCAACAAAATGTGAAATAACCCAATGGACAACTACCGGCAAGAATTGGCATTTATATTTTAATATCGAATCCTTTATTGATAATAAGAACGTAATAATATTTTCTGACCGTACGGGAAAAACAAATCTTTTCAGAATGAGTCTAACTGATGGAATAATGACACAGATGACCGATGAAACCGATTTGAAGCAAGGAGTTTGGCACAATCCAGTACAGAAAACATTATGGTATTTCAATAATGATACATTGAAAGCATTAAATACAACTACATTCAAACATACTGTACTTTTTGCATTTGGTAAATTGAATCCGGAATCATTTGCAGTAACGTGCGATGGAAAGTGGATGGTCTACTCATTAAACAAAAATCCGGGATTTACAGAGAAAAACAGCACCGGACCATTTGCTTTGTTCAAAATGAATTTGTTAACAAAAGAAATTATCCAAATATCTCCGGATTACGGATTTTCGATTAGCCATGTTCAAACAAATCCGGTTGATCCAAATCTGATTTCATTCTGCTGGCAGCATCAATACCGCGAAGGTGGTGAGGGGATAGTTGGGAATACTCCGATTAGAATTTGGTGGAATAATCTTGAAGGTACTGCCGGTGGACCGGTGGTTCCGCAAGAATTAGGATTGCATAGAACACACGAATTCTGGTTCCCGAACGGCAAATATATCGGGTTCTCTGCTCGATATCTCTATGGACCGAATAAAGGAAAGCAATTTGTTGGCTATACCAGCATAGATGGAAAAACGTTAAGAATGTTTCCGGCAAATGTTGGTGCTGCACACTCGCAAATGTTCTCTGATGAAAAGCATTGGGTCTCGGATCTGTTTAACGGTTCCAATTTGGTTTTGTTCACTTTTGAAGAGAATCAAATTGCAGAAACGAAGGTTTTATTTAGACATGATTCTAGTTGGGGCGGACAGCCTTCACATCCGCACCCTCATTTTAGTCCGGATGGAAAGTATATTCTATTCAGCACAGATAAGACCGGCACACCACAAGTTTATACTGTAAAAGTAAATTTATAAGCGCGATAAAACTGAAGGAAGAATAATGAAATATGTTCGATTAATTGCCATGTTCATTTGTGGATTTGTTCTTATTGCTAACATTTTAGCCGGAAGCAAACATGAATTTAGCGTTAGAGATTTTGGAGCTAAAGGAGATGGAATAACATTGGATACCAAAGCTATTCAGAAGGCGGTAGACAAATGCGCAGTTGCCGGTGGAACAGTTGTTTTTTCTTCCGGTAAATATCTGACCGGCTCTATTGAACTGAAAAGTAATGTTGATGTTTATATATCAGCCGGTGCAACAATTCTTGGAAGCACTAACATAAAAGATTATTTTGAAAGAGAGCCCGAACTAAAATCTTATAACGATGCATTCTTAAAGCACAGTTTATTCTATGGTGAGAAACTGAAAAACATTTCTATACGCGGAGAAGGAGTTATAGACGGACAAGGAAGTTTTTTTAAAGTAACAACAAAAGTGAAACCAGACAGATACAAGAACCGACCTTTCATTATTAGATTCATTGAGTGCGAAAATGTAAGAGTTGAAAGCTTAACACTTCAAAACTCGGCCATGTGGATGCAGCAGTATCTTGCTTGTACAGATTTATTTATTACCGGAATCAAAGTAATCAACCATGCTAATCAAAACAATGATATGATGGATATTGACGGATGTAAAAATGTTATAATTTCGGATTGTATAGGCGATACCGATGATGACGGCATTGTTTTGAAAAGTACTTCACCACGAATAACTGAAAATGTTGTAATTAATAATTGCGTTATCAGCAGTCATTGTAACGCAATAAAAATGGGAACAGAATCTACCGGAGGATTCAAGAATGTAGCAATTTCGAATATTGTTATAAAGCCATCTCGAATAGAAAAAGTGATCTTTGGACAACCCCAAGGAATTAGCGGAATTACGCTTGCGAATGTTGATGGAGGAAATCTGGATGGTGTTACAATTTCTAATATTGTCATGGATGGACCTATGGTTCCAATTTTTATGCGACTGGGAAACAGAGCAAGAAAGCATACCGAGAACGCTCCAATCCCTTCAGTCGGAAGTTTCAGAAATGTCAATATCAATAATGTTGTAGCGACAAATATTAAAAATATTGGCGCATCAATCTCCGGAATACCGGAACATTATGTTGTAGATGTACAACTGAGCAACATAAAGATTGAATATGCCGGTGGAATTAAGAAAGGTAATTACAATTTAGAAGTTGAAGAGCTATCAGAAAATTACCCCGAAAGTACAATGTGGGGAAATCTTCCTTCTTATGGGTTCTATATTAGACACGCACAGGGTATCAAGCTAAACAATATTACTCTTTCATATAGGGAAACAGACGAACGTCCCGCAATATTGCTTGATGACGTAAAGAATATCAAACTCTCTTTTATAGAAGCAGAAGTTTCCGCTGAAGCAAATTGCATGGTTAAAATTAGAAACAGTCATAATATTTTTATTGAAAATTCGAGCGCAATTGGAACAGCAGATTACTTTTTATCCATTGATGATTCTCTTTCGGAAAGCATCTTCTTGAAAGGAAATGATCTTAGGAGTTTTAAGATGCCATTTATGCAGAAGGTCGATGGTCAAGTTAAAGAAGCCGATAATGTTTCTCAATCAATTAAATAACTGAATGAAGTGAAAATTCTTATTGCTCCAAATAGTTTTAAGGAATGTGCTAGCTCAGTAGAAGTAGCGGAAATAATTCATTCCGTTTTATACCAAAATGGTTTTACTGATTTGCTTAAGTTGCCTTTATCGGACGGAGGTGATGGGTTTCTGGAAATCTGCAAAGCAAAATTTGATTTAGATACTTCATATTGGAAAGTTGAGAATATTACTCATGATGCAATAACAAGCGTACCGGTAGGTATCACTAAGGATTGGTCTACAAGCTATTTTGAAGTAGCAGATATTATTGGAATGAAAATCGTTCCCGTGTCAAAAAGAAATCCATGTATGCTTAACACTTCCCCAATTGGAGAATTACTATTACAACTGGAAGAAAAGTCCCGGAATAAATTGAAGAAAGCTGTGCTTGGTATTGGCGGCACGGCAACAAGCGATTTGGGATTAGGACTTTGTACCAAATTTGGTCTAAAGCTATTTGATAAAAATGATGTACAGATGGATGTTCAACCGCAGAATTATTACAAAGTTAATAGAATAGTATTGCCGAGGAAAGTGGCAATAGATATCGAAGCTATTATTGATGTTGAAATTCCGTTGATTGGGAATAGCGGCTGTAATAAAATTTTTGCCTCTCAAAAAGGTGCTTCGGCGGACGAAATACTTGCTCTTGAAGCGGGGGCAAAAAAAATTCTTTATTTGCTTAAAAAAGATCATGGTCTTGATTTCTATAAAGTTAAAATTGGTGCGGGCGGTGGATTGCTGCTGGGACTTTCTCTATTAGGTAATGTTGGAATTAAGCATTCCACTACTTTCCTAACAAAAGATCTTGGTATAAATAATTTTATAGCTGAATCTGACCTTGTAATTACCGGAGAAGGCGCCTTTGATAAACAAAGTTTTCTGAAAAAAGCAGCTGGTATAGTAGTTGCTGAGGCATTCAAAAAAGGAAAGAAAGTTGTTTTGATGGTTGGCAAAAACTTTGTTTCGTTCGATGCATTTAAAGACAATCCGCCGATAATTTTAGAACTTATGGAACATTATTCCACTAAGGAAGCCTCCATTTCGAATTTTAGAAATGGAATTGGAATATTAACAAAGTTGTTAGTAAATGAAATTAATGAGGTGAAAGCTAGCTAATATTACGATGTCGCAGTAGAATCCCTCTCTCCGCAAAGAAAAATAAAACCTCGATTATAGCAAAATAAGACTGTTTTCGAGGTTTTTGTTTCTTAAAAGGGTCTGTGTAGAGGGTGTTTTGGGGTGTTTTCTGCGTGCGTGGGCACAACATTCATGAACACATTTCTAGAAATGCCTAGCATCTGGCTGTTTCAACCACCCTTAGTTTTTGAAATATAAAAAATGAAATGAACTTTAGTGAATCCTTTACGATGCCAGTTAATAACCGTTTCTGGTTTAATCATTATTAGGCTCTCTCTCTAATTCGAGAAAATTCTTTCATGAAAACGAAAAAGAATCGATCCCGGTTCTTGATCTGGATTCTCTTCGAGGCTCAATTGAGAATTTCCAGTTGCTTTCTGAGGAAGACGATTTCAAGTTGCAATAGAGTTCTGGATTTGAAGAAGTTGAACAAAAGTTTGAGTATAATCATTTTTAACATGTTAATTTGTGGAGTGTGAAAAAGTGATTACAGCATAGAATCGTTATTTTTATTGCAGATGGAATAATGAATAGGACAAGGCTTGTCCAATGAAGATTTGAATTATTGAAAAAATTTTGGATGAAAATATGAACACTACAATTAAAGTACCATTATATATTAAACTGTCTCAAATTCTTTTGGGAATAGTTATCCTTTTTTTTATACTTTATATAGGTAGGGAAATAATAATACCTTTAATATTTTCCTTTTTCATTGCCATCCTGTTAGATCCGGTAGTTAATTATTTATGCAGAAGAAAAGTTAATCGTTTTGTTGCAATATTTTTATCAATGCTCTTAGCGATTCTTAGCTTAAGTGCTATAGTATATTTTATCACCTCACAGATAATTATGTTCGGTGAGATGCTGCCGCAGCTTGAAGAAAAAATTGACACTCTTATTTCTCAAAGTATCCAATGGTCCTCACAATTTTTTAATTTAAGTAGAGAAAACATTAATGTTTTGATTGCGCAGATGAAGGGTGAAGCCCTAACTGCAGGCAAATCACTCATTGGCCCTACCATATTATCTGTGGGTGGATTGATAGTAGTATTCTTATTAATGCCATTTTATATATTTCTGATCCTATGGTATAAGCAGCTATTTCTTGAATTTTTCAGCCGACTTTTTCCAACAGAAAAACAAAAAACTGTTACTGAAATACTGATAGAATCAAAATTACTAATTCAGAAATATTTAATAGGATTGCTTACAGAAACTGGTGTTGTTTCAGTCTTGAATTCATTAGGGCTAATCATGTTGGGAATTGAATATGCTGTTTTACTTGGAGTGATAAGCGCTATATTAAACATTATTCCTTACATCGGTGGTATTGTCGCAATGAGCATAACTACTATAATAGTCCTTGCAACCAAACCGCCAATATATGCTCTTTGGGTACTTTTACTATTTGGTTTTATTCAGTTTATTGATAATAATGTTCTTGTTCCGAAAATTGTCGCATCAAGAATAAAGATTAACGAATTTATTTCAATTATTGCAGTATTAGTCGGTAGTGCATTATGGGGAATACCAGGGATGTTCCTTTCATTACCTCTTGTAGCAATATTTAAAGTAATATTCGATCGTGTAGAATCATTAAAACCGTTTGGATTTTTACTTGGTAACACTATGTCATCCAACGAAAGAAAGTTTTTAAAATTTCTTAAAAAGAAAGTAAAAGAAACCAATTCTTAAAAAGATGATTTCAACCGTCAGATTCAGTAATAAAATATTAAGAGGATAGTTATGTAAATTATAGGAACTATAATCCCTGACTCTCCACAAAAGGCCTAAAACGAACTGTTTTAAGCCTTTTTTATTCTAAAGGGGTCTGTGTATTCAGGTTATTAGGGTGTCTTCAGCCTAGTTGGTCACTCTTAAGTCATTATCATTTTCAAAACGATGAATTAAATGTAATTGTCGGGTAGTATATTATTTTTTGGCTAATATAATTTCTCAATTCCGATTAATTCGTCAATCCCTTCCTTTAATCATCAGAAAAATTATCTCTAATTGAAACTCTGTAATCAGCTGAAGAAATCATGTATATAAAGCAGAGTACAATCCTGAGTATAAAGGATTTTGTTGGTCAGTTTTTGAGTGCAAGAATATGGTTTTTAGATTAGAAGGATTGATTTCCTGACGGACGGGATTTTGAAAAGGCACAGTAAGAAATGAGTCGCTTTTACTTAAAGAATGGCAAAAATTTCCCACCAAGAGCAACATTATCCTCTCTCATGCATCTAAATGAATACGAAATAATTTCAACATTCTGCGATTTAGGATGAAGACGTTTCTTTTCGTTATAACGATAGTTTTGTCGTTAAACATAGGTACGAATATATATTCACAAACTGAAAAAATTGTTGAATCAGGCCGGCAGGCCATAAACAAAAGTTGTGAAGTTTCATACGTTGCCAATGAGGGATTCCTCCTAGAAACAAAAAACCATAAGGTGTTGATTGATGCATTATTCGGAGGTATAAAAGGCAACTGGTGCGATCAGCCAAATGATTCACTCATCAATAAAATGATATTTGGAGTTCCTCCGTTTGATAATATTGATTTAGTTCTGATTACACATAAACACACCGACCATTTTAACAAGCAGATGACCATTGATTTTCTAAGGAATAATTCAAAATCGGTATTAGTCTGCCCCGATCAAGTAAATGAATTACTTAAAAAAGACGCCGATTATTCAAAAGTTTCAACCAGAATAACTTCACTAAAACCTTCTAATTCATTCGATACAACTTTGATTTCTAACAAAATCAATCTCAGGATATTACGATTTAATCATGGCTCATATTATCTAAAAGATTCTGTAACCGGGGAACCTGTTAACATTCACAAGGATATCGAAAATTTCGGATATCTAATTGAGACGGACGGCTTTTCTTTTTTTCATTCAGGTGACGACAATCCTATAAATGTTCCTCAATACAAATCTTATAATTTTCAGAATACCAAAATAGATGTAGCACTCCTAGACAGAGTATTTCTTACACCCAAGGGAATGGACCTGGTCAAAGATTTCATAAATACTCGATATCTAATCTATATGCATATTGAACCTACCGGAAGGAAATTTTACCAGAGTATAAAAAATCCACCTGGAGCTACTCCTCAGATAATTATTTATAGCAAACCTTTAGAGAGAAAAAGAATTTTCTAATGTGACAATAAATGAAGTCAGAGTACAAACCTAGAAACCGAGTATAAAATGAAACTATTAAAACTAACTTTAGTATTAATTACGTTGTTAATTGGAAGTGAAAAAGCATTTTGTCAAACAGCTCAAAAAGAAAGTATCAATCCTGTCGATGTATTTGAGCAGGTATGGAATCTTCTCAACGCAAATTACCCCTATTTCGAACAACGGGGCATCGACTGGAATGCACTTCATAAAGTATACGCCGCTAAAATATATCCGACTTCAACAGAAGAAGAGTTGTTCAATACTCTCAGCAATATGCTGGAACATTTTAATGATGGACACATTAATCTGGAAGCCGGAAAGAAGAGATTCTGCTCGGCAATTAGAGTAAATCCCAAAATGGAGGATTTCAGTTGGAAATTAGTAAGTGACAAATACCTAAATAAAAGTTATAAGACAAGTCCTGATAGCATGTTTTTTTACGGTTGGTTAACAGATGAATTAGCTTATATGCGCATACGACGATTTCCTAATAAAGAAGTTATAGAAAAATATATAGATAACATTATTGGAGAGCTAGCGAAAGCAAAAGGAATGGTAATAGATATAAGAGGAAATCCGGGTGGAAACGGTTTTGGGGTAGCCGCTCTAGGTAGTCGATTTGCGGATAGGAAACGGCTTTACTCAAAAAATATTAACCGCATAGGTCAAACTAAAACTTGCACAAGCCCTACATATCGTTATGTTGAACCACTAGGAACAGTTCAATATAAAGATCCAGTTATTCTGCTTCAAAACGTTTACTCAGAGTCAGGTTCAGATCTCTTTGCTCTTGCAATGCGTGTTCTCCCAAACGCAACATCCATTGGGGAAAACACGGGCGGTTGCTTTGCCACATACTACCCGGAAAAGCTTATTAACGGATGGACTCTAACAATGCCCTGGAGCTATGTTGTTGACCAGAACGATTTTTGTTGGGAAGGAATGGGCGTTCCACCGAACATTCGCAAAATAAATACTAAAGAAGATATTGCCGCCGGTAATGACAAAGTGCTTGAATTGGCAATGGATATTCTCAAAGTTGGTGGAAATAAGCGAAAAGAAGCAAGTGGAAGTTTAAATGAAATGAAGATATCACTCGTCGACCAGTTTGTGGCCACATGCAGCGCCAAGGGAATTCAGAGTGCTGTTGCACAATTGGAGAAATCACGGAAGAATAATCCGGATGGAGTTTATCTGAGTATTCAGGAATATGGTCTCGCTTTCAAGAAATATAACCAAGAGGGAAAGATGGACGAAGCATTCGCGTTGCTCGAATTTGGTCGTACTGCATTTCCCGACGATATCAACACATTGTATTATCTGGCAAGATTTTATGAGACAGATAAGAAGCAGCCTGAAAAGGCAAAATCCCTGTACGAAAAAATGATAACACTAAAACCCAGTTTCCCATGGGAACGGCCCTTAGTGGCTACAGCACAAGAATTTTTGAATAATAACAAATAAATATGATCCTTAATAGAAAAGCAATTTTAGTATCAATTGGGATAATAAATGAAAACTCTCAAATCAATTTTTATTGTATTTGTTCTTTTACTCGGCGCTGTAAAAATGGAAATTAGGATGAAGATAATAATTGTAAGTAGTCTTCTGATGTTAAGTAATACATTCAGCCAGCATATTGATAAATTGAAACTCGATTCTGCAATTATGAAGGCAGATAGAATAATTGTAAGTGATAGCCGAGTTTTCTTTAAAAATGTTGAAAGTCTAATCGTCTATTCTCAAGGCGAAATAAAATTTGAGAAGTATTACAATGGTTTTAGCAAAGATTCACTACATCAAATACAATCTCAAACAAAAAGCATTATGGCCCTCTTGATGGGTATTGCAATTGATAAAGGGTACATCAAAAGTGAAAACGAACCAGTCCGTTTTTATTTTCCAGATTACTTTAATGATGATAACCAACCAAAATCAAAGGTTACCATAAGAGATCTACTAACCATGTCGGCTGGATTCGAATGGGAGGAGATGCTGCCCTTAAATGACGCCAAAAATGACAATGCAAATATGTTCAATAGCGGAAACTGGCTGCAATATGCATTATCACGACCAATGGCCCAAAAGCCTTTCACCGAATTTAAATACAACAGTGGTTGTCCTATGATTATGGCTGGGATTATTGAAAAGGCAACTAAAATGAAACTGGATGAGTTTGCAAATAAATATTTATTCAAACCACTCGGAATAGTAAAATTTAGATGGCTTAAAGATCAAACAGGTTTCTGTCATGCAGGTGGTGGTCTCTTTCTGAAACCAAGGGATGTGCTAAAAATTGGAGAATTAGTGCTTAACAATGGAAGAAGGAATAATAATCAGATTATTTCCGAAAACTGGATTCAAAAAGCAACTAGCTCATATCTAGCAACATCGTTTGATACCAGCACCTATGGATATTTCTGGTGGATAAGAGAGATGAAAATTAATGAAGGGAAAACGACTAAGATGGTTTCATCTGAAGGTGCGGGAGGACAAAAACTTTATATATTCCCTGATTACAAACTGATTATTGCTTTTACCGAACGCAACTATAGCACACCGCAAGTCAGTCCAATTTTTATTAAAGAGTCGATTTTGCCACTACTGAATTGATAATTCTGCATAATGATCAGAATAGGGTACGACTTTATCGATGGATTGCAAATATTTAATTTATCAAAGCGAATGCCGTTAAAACATTTTCGAAAAAAATGACATAAAGGAAATAAACAATGAAATTCCCAAAAAAACAATTAAGCAAAACTACTGAGTCAAATCTTCT